>Ga0222424_100053_pt1 | contig 274000 bp, 266 predicted proteins | sample 2B2ome_FD_182468 | JGI IMG/M metagenome (GOLD analysis project Ga0222424, IMG submission 182468) | Enriched microbial communities from leaf-cutter ant dump, University of Wisconsin, Madison, United States - 2B200A (version 2) | ecosystem: Environmental > Terrestrial > Nest > Insects nest > Nest...
TGGCCCCACCCCTTCCCATCCCGAACAGGACCGTGAAACGACTTCGCGCCGATGATAGTGCTGCAACCAGTGCGAAAGTAGGTCATCGTCAGGCTCTATCCCCAAAAAACCCCCAACCAGTCCGGTTGGGGGTTTTTGCTTTTACGCGAACAAAAACAAAAGCGCGACCCAAAACAAAACACATCCCAAAAAAAACCGCCCTCACAGAGCGGTCAATATCGGCACGGCAGCATCGGCACACCAATCACGGCAGCCTCAGGCCTTCTTCCCTCCGCCTGTTGGAAAAAATGAGCACACTTTGGCGGTGCTGGCAAAATCCATACTAAAAACCGTAACGCAAGCGCAGCACTACAAAATTTACTCCGTCGTTCGGCTCGGAATATCCTCCGTTCGAAAAATGCTGGTAGCGCAGGCCGAGGTCCAGTCCATTTCGAAACACATAGCCTATTCCTATGTGATCGCCAAACTGGAAATGGGTCGACAAGTGCTTGCCGTTGTTGTCGTAAAGGCCGGTCAGGTAATGGGCGCCGATGCCGAATTCGCCGTAGAGGCCGCGCATGTCGTCACGCTGGAAACGGAATACCGGGGTGAAGCCGAGATCCGTGATGCTTTGCGTGGCATCGCGATTCTGGAAGCGGGTGGCGCGCCATTGGCCGAGGCTCAAGTCCCAGTAGCCGCCGATGTGAGTGCCGTTCGATTGCCACCATTTGCTTGACCAGTCCCATTGCAGGCCGGCGCGCACTGCCTGGGTCCTGCTGGCGGAGGCGACTTCCAGCGAAACGGAATCGACCGCGTGCGCCGGTAACTGGATGGCAGCACCGAGCAGGCCGATGGGGAGGAGCTTGCGAAGACTACGCTGTAACGTCATGGATTTCCTTGGTTTCAAAACTGACGGCCGCCGATTGGCGATCGTTCATGGTTCGGCCCAGGCCTGCGCGCGCTGGACGGCGCGGCGCCAGAGTGCGATTCGGTGGTTGCGCTCGTCGGCGCTCATGGCCGGCTCGAAGCAGCGCTGCATTTGCCATTGCGCGGCAATTTCTTCCTGCGACGCCCAGAAGCCGCTGGCCAGTCCCGCCAGATAGGCGGCGCCGAGCGCGGTGGTTTCCGTGACCATCGGACGCACCACCGGCACGCCCAGCACGTTGGCCTGGAATTGCATCAGCAGGTCGTTGCGGGCGGCGCCGCCATCGACGCGCAGTTCATGCAGCGCGATGGTCGAATCGGCCTGCATCGCTTCCAGCACATCGACGGTTTGATAGGCGATGCTTTCCAGTGCCGCGCGCGCGATGTGCGCCTTGGTGGTGCCGCGCGTCATGCCGACCACGGTGCCGCGCGCGTAGGAGTCCCAGTAGGGCGCGCCGAGTCCGGCGAAAGCCGGTACGAACACCACGCCGCCGTTGTCTGGCACGCTCAGCGCCAGCGCTTCGACTTCGGCCGACTCGCGGATGATGCCGAGACCATCGCGCAGCCATTGCACGGTGGCGCCGGCCATGAAGACGCCGCCTTCCAGCATGTAGTCGGTGCGGGGCGCGCCATTGCCGGCCAGTGTCCAGCCGATGGTGCTCAACAGCCGCTGGCGCGAGGCGACCGCCTTTTGTCCGGTATGCATCAGCATGAAGCAGCCGGTGCCGTAGGTATTCTTGGCCATGCCGGGACGATGGCAGGCCTGGCCGAACGACGCTGCCTGCTGGTCGCCGGCGATGCCGGCCACGGTGATCGGCGCGCCGAACAGTTCGGCGCGTGTGTTGCCGACCGGCTGGCTGCTGGCCACCACTTGCGGTAACAGCGCGCGCGGAATGTCGAGCGCGGCCAGCAATTCGTCGTCCCATTCCCGCGTGTGGATGTTGAACAGCAGCGTGCGCGAGGCGTTGCTGGTGTCGGTCACGTGGATGCCGCACAGCTTGAACAGCAGCCAGCTGTCGATGGTACCGAAGGCCAGCTGGCCGCGTTCTGCCTTGCGGCGCGCATCCGGCACGTTGTCCAGCAGCCATTTCAGCTTGGTGCCGGAAAAGTAGGAATCCAGCACGAGTCCGGTCTTGTGCTGGAACAGTTCGGCTTTCCCCTGTGCGCGCAGCGTGTCGCACAGTGGGGCGGTGCGCCGGTCCTGCCAAACGATCGCGTTGGCGACCGGTTCGCCGCTTTCGCGGTCCCACAGCAAGGTCGTCTCGCGCTGGTTGGTGATGCCGATCGCGGCGATGTCGGCGGCGCCCAGATGGTTTTCGCGCAGGACCTGCTGCGCCACCGCCAGTTGCGATTGCCAGATTTCTCCGCCGTCGTGCTCGACCCAGCCCGGCTGCGGAAAGATCTGGCGGAATTCCTGCTGCGCCGAGGCGTGGATGCGGCCGCCGTGGTCGAACAGGATGGCGCGTGAGCTGGTGGTGCCCTGGTCCAGCGCGAGGATGAATTTGGTCATGGAGAGTCGTCGTGGTTAAGCGTGTCAGCGCACGTAGGCGTGGTCCAGGCGGCCGGGGACGTCGATCCGCAACGACAGAATATAGCCGGAAAGAGGGTGGTGTTGCAGTTCGGTGGCGGGGCGGTTGTGGCGCGCGGTGGTGATGTACAGCGTGCGCAGATCGTCGCCGCCGAAAGTCATCATGGTCGGGCAGCGCACCGGCAGCCTCACTTCGCGCAGCACCGTGCCGTCCGGTGCCAGCCGCAGCAGCCGGCCGCCGTCGTACATCGCGCACCAGTAGGCGCCTTCGCTGTCGACCGCGGCGCCGTCCGGGCGGCCGCCATAGTCGGGCGCCAGCCGCTGGCCGAAAAACTGTTTCAACAGGCGGCCGGCGCCGATCGTGCCGATCACCGGATCGTAGTCGTAGGCGTGGATCGCGTGACGGCTGGTATCGGCCTGATATAGCGTGCGGCCGTCCGGACTGAAGGCGACGCCGTTGGAAACCGTCACCGGCTTGCCGCTGTCCAGGATGTTGCCGTGCTCGATCCGGTACAACGTACCTTGCGGCCGGTCGCGCGGCTCGTAGATGCTGCCGACCCATAGCCGGCCGGCGCTGTCGCAGCGGCCGTCATTGAAGCGCGTGGTGGCGGTGTCGTAGGGTGCCGGCGCGATCGAGGTGATGCCGCCGTCGGCTGGATCGAACAGCGCCAACCCGCAGCGCAGCGCGACGATCAGGCCGCCACCGGCGCACGGCGCCAGACAGCCCGGTTCGGACGGCAACGGCCAGGAGGCGTGCACGCCGCTGTGCGGATGCAGCCGATGCAGCGCGCGGCCGGCGATGTCGATCCAGTACAGCGCCGCCTCGGCCGCCACCCAGGTGGGCGATTCGCCGAGCTGCATCGGCGTGTCGAAAGCGGGCTGGATTGCGGGAGACGGAATCGAGGTGGACATTGCGGTTGATTTTTCCGAAGGGGATGGGCCATCATCGCGAGGTCGCGGCGCCCATGTTGTTCGGTAGACATGGGTGGCGCCGAAATTATCCGTGAAACCCTTGCTTTCATCCAATCAAAGGAGTGCCGCTTGAATTCGGTCAAGGATGTTGCCACGCCGTCGATCGCCTTTCTCGGACTGGGCCTGATGGGCCAGCCGATGGCGACGCGCCTGTTGCGCGCCGGTTGGCGCGTGACGGTCTGGAACCGCGGCGCCGCCCGCGCCGAAGCCTTGCGCGGGCAGGGCGCGCTGGTGGCCGCGACGCCGGCGGTGGCAGTGGCACAGGCTGATCTGGTGGTGTCGATGCTGACCGATGGCGCGGCGGTGGCGGCGGTGGCCGGGCAGGCGGCGTCGGCGCTGCAGCCGGGCACGCTGTGGATCGACATGAGTTCGACGCGGCAGGCCGAAGCCTGCCAGTGCGCGGCGCGGCTGGCCGAGAGCGGCGTGGCCTTCCTCGATGCGCCGGTGTCCGGCGGGGTCGGCGGCGCCGAGGCCGGTACGCTGGCGATCATGGCGGGCGGCGCTGCTGACGATTTCGCCCGCGCCGCCGACCTGTTCGCGGTGCTGGGGCGGGCGACGCTGGTCGGGCCGGTCGGCTGCGGCCAGTTGGCCAAGCTGTGCAATCAGCTGATCGTCGGCGGCACCATCAACATCGTCGCCGAGGCGCTGCTGCTGGCGCAGGCCGGCGGCGCCGATCCGGCGGCGGTGCGCGACGCCATTCGCGGCGGCTTTGCCGAAAGCCGGGTGCTGGAAGTGCATGGGCGACGCATGCTGGAGCGCGACTTCATCCCTGGCGGCCGCGTCACGCTGCAGTTGAAGGATCTGGAAAACGTGCTGATCGCCGCCGCTGCCGCCCGGGTGCAATTGCCGGTGACGGAACTGGTGGCGGCGCGCTATCGCGGCATCGTCGATGCGCTGCCGGATGCCGATCACGCCGCCGCGCTGCTGGCGCTGGAGGCGCTGAATCCGGGCGCCCGCGTCGGCACCGCGCCGGACCGGCTGCCATGAGCCGGTGATTCTTATATTTTTATATACACCCAGGAGCATTTTTTAAACCGGGCCTTCAGATTGCCGGAAATGCCCTGTTTTAAGGCATACTCCCCCTATTTTTGAAACGGCAGGCTCGCGCCCGCCGATCCCGATGACATGAATTCTCCGCACCCCACCGCTGGCTGGCGCGTTATCTGGCGCCTGCTGAAACCCTACTGGACCTCCGAGGAAAAATGGCGCGCGGCGCTGCTGCTGGCGTCGGTGGTGGCGCTGTCGCTCGGCATGGTTTACCTGAACGTGCTGTTCAACGACTGGAACCGCGATTTCTACAATGCGCTGGAAAAGCGCGACTTCCCGGCGTTCTCGGCGCAGCTGTGGCGCTTTTCCTATCTGGCGTTCATCTTCATCGCGGTGGCGATCTACAAGGTCTATCTGACGCAGGCGCTGGAAATTCGCTGGCGCACCTGGCTGACGCGGCAATACCTGGGCGACTGGCTGGCGCGCCAGTCGTATTACCGGATCGAGCAGACGCACGGCGCCGACAACCCGGATCAGCGCATCGCCGAAGACCTGAGCCTGCTGACCTCGGGTGCGCTGTCGCTGTCGCTCGGGCTGCTGTCGAGCGTGGTGACGCTGGTGTCGTTCGCCGGCATCCTGTGGGGATTGTCGGGGCCGCTGTCGTTCGCCTTCGCCGGCAGCGACTGGACGATTCCCGGCTACATGTTGTGGTTCGCGGTCCTGTATGCGCTGGTCGGCTCGGCGCTGGTGTGGTGGGTCGGCAAGCCGCTGGTGCCGCAGAATTTCGCGCGCCAGCGCTTCGAGGCCGATTTCCGCTTCGGCCTGATCCGCATCCGTGAAAACGCCGAGGCGGTGGCGCTGTATCGCGGCGAGCCGGAAGAACGGGCGCAGCTGGACGGCCGTTTCGAGCGCATCCGCAAGAACTGGTGGGACATCATGATCACCACCAAGCGCCTGAACACCGCCTCCACCTTCTATGCGCAGTTCGCGGTGATTTTCCCGTTCCTGGTCGGCGCGCCGCGCTATTTCGCCGGCGCCATCCAGCTCGGCGGGCTGATGCAGATCAGCTCCGCCTTCGGCCAGGTGCAGGACGCGCTGTCGTGGTTCATCAATGCCTTCGATTCGCTGGCCAGCTGGAAGGCCAGTGCCAATCGTCTGGCGCAATTCCATGCCGCGCTGGAGCAGGCGCGGGCGCTGGAGGGCGGCATCCGCACCGAGCGCAACAACGTCGGCGCGATCCTGCTGCAAGACCTGGCGCTTGATCTGCCAGGCGGCCAGCGGCTGGCGGCGCCGTGGTCCGGCGCGATCCATCATGGCCAGCGGATTCTGGTCGAAGGGCCGTCCGGCTGCGGCAAATCGACGCTGTTCCGTGCCATCGCCGGCATCTGGCCCTACGGCGCCGGCAGCGTCGAAATCCCGAGCCAGGCGCGGCTGCTGTTCGTGCCGCAAAGGAGCTATCTGCCGATCGGCACGCTGCGCGCCGCGCTGGCCTATCCGGCCGCGCCCGACGCCTATCCGGACCGCGCCATCCGCCACTACCTGGAACTGTGCCGGCTGCCGCACCTGAGCGAACGGCTGGACGAATCCGACAACTGGAGCAGCCGCCTGTCGCCAGGCGAGCAGCAGCGGCTGGCCTTCGTGCGGGTGCTGCTGGCGCGGCCGCAGATGCTGTTCCTCGACGAAGCCAGCAGCGCGCTGGACGGCGATACCGAGCGCACGCTGTATCAACTGCTGCTGCAGGAATTGCCGGAGGCGGCGATCGTCAGCATCGCCCACCGCGCCGCCGTGGCTGATTACCACCAGCAGCGCTGGCGCTTCGTCGCCGAGGCCGGCGTGGCTGGCTACCGCATCCAGACCTCGGCGCTGGCGCCGGCATCGACGTAATGCCCAGGCCGCTCCGCAAGCCGAGGTCGGCGCCGTTCGCCTTCGTTTCCCTGAGCCTGCTGGCGATGCTGGCCGGCTGCGCGCTGACATCGCCCACTCCGTCCGCTCCGCCCGCGCCGCTCGCGGCCGACAGCGAACTGGCACCGTTCTCCGCCAATCCGCCCGGCGCCCTGCCGCGCGGTTGGCGCCCGCAAGCGATCACCCGCGCCAAGAAGCCGACCGAATATCAGCTGGTCGATGACGGCGGCGTCAGCGTGCTGCACGCGCACGCGGCGGCGTCCGCTTCGGCGCTGATGCGCGACCTCGATCTCGACCCGGCCGAGCGGCCGTGGCTGCGCTGGCGCTGGAAAGCCGCGCGGCCGATCCATGCCGCCGACAACCGCTACCGCGACAGCGAGGATTCGCCGGTGCGCATCGTGCTCGCCTTCGACGGCGACAAGGGCAGCCTGCCATTCACCGAGCAAATCCTGTTCGAAACCGGCCGGCTGGTGGTCGGGCGCGAACTGCCCTACGCGACGCTGGTATACATCTGGGAAAACCGCGCCCCGGTCGGCAGCGTGATCGCCCATACCCGCACCGGCCAGGTCAAGATGGTGGTGGCCGCCAGCGGCGCCGACGGCATCGGCCAGTGGCGCAGCCTGTCGCGCAACATCGTCGACGACTACCGGCGCGCCTTCGGTCAGGCGCCGGGCCGGCTGATCGGCATCGGCGTCATGAGCGACACCGATAACACCGGCGAAACCGCCGACGCCTGGTATGGCGATATCGAACTGCACCGTACCCCACCGGATTGAAAAACCGGGGAGTATGTGCTTTTTTACAATGGTGGGCGCCCGGTGCAGAAGGGCAGTGCAGGGAGTATCCGGGAGATTGACACGGCGGTGGCCGATAAACGAAAAGAGCCGGATCGACGATGATCGATCCGGCTCCATGTTCTGGTCGGAGTGAGAGGATTTGAACCTCCGGCCTCTACGTCCCGAATCCAGTATCCCACCCATACAGCGCTCACTGGGTTGAAGTCGATTGATTGTAAATCAATGGCTTACTGGTGGCGACCTTTTTTTCGACGGTCGTCTTTCAGTGGCAACGACGCAAAATTGTCACCTATTTGACACTGATTTTTCGAGCAGCGGCAACCGGTCAGAGTTGCCACTGATTTGCCTCGAACCTTAGGAATTCAGTCAGATGCCGCGTGCGGCCGGTTGGCATCGGCGCCTTCGTCTCGTGTCGCCTTTTTGGTCCGGTTGGCTGGGCGCGGCACTTTGGTCAGCGCTTCGCAAAGCCGCTCAGCATACGCAAAACCGGACTGTTTTACTGTGCCACCAGTGAAGTGACACAGCCATATCAACAGCATGCCGGCAGAAACAAGCAACGAAACGCCAGACTCCGTCGTGATGCTTGCCACTTTGTCGGAGAAGGTTGGCCAGTCACGCCAAGGGATTGCTCCAATGTGCACCAAAGTGAGAGAAAACACCGCGAGAGATACCGCTGCGCCAATCCAGCGAATTCCGTAGCAATTCCGATTGAACCCGTACGCAATGAGTTCTTTGAATACCAGCGGGTAGCGCTTCGAATCTCTCGTGGCCTGTATTACCCGATTTGTTGCATCCAGGTAGACATTGTCAGCATCTGCCATATCGCGCGCTTCATCTTCGGCGGAAGGAATGCTGAGGTTGAATTTTGCTGCGATGTGCTCGTGGTAAAGCTTCTTCGTACCGGGAGGGATCCGCGTGTCCGAGTGGCGGAGAATAAGGGTCGTTGGTTTGCCACCCCAAGCAAGATACAACCGGTCTTGAGCCCGTTGACCGTAAGCGCGGACAAAGCTGGACAGCGCATACGGTCCGCCGCACGTCACCAGCACCGACGACAGCGCTGTTAGCAGAGGTGATTTCGGCCCCAATGTGCAGACCAAGAACAAAATTACCGGCAAGAGCAATAGCAGCCCGGGCGCAAGACGCGCCCTTGTGCTGTACGGGTCAAGGAGTTTCTCCGTAATTTGGGCCCACGCCATCGACTGTTTCCTTAGTTTGTTTCGGTGCTACCGGTTAGATAAGGTGCGAGGTCTACTTGATTCTTAAGCACAATCTGCTGCACCTCTGCCTGTACGTCAGCTTGAGCTTGATGGTCAAGCCCAAGTCTTTTCAGCGTATAGAACAACAACGCTTGGCGGCACTTCAGCTCGGCTTCGCCGTTCTTCATCCCATAGTCGAGCGCAATTGCGCGCTGCCCGCCGGGAGATAGCTTCGGGTTGGGAGCTAGCACCAGCGTCAAAATGGTGTTCCATGCCTTATCGTTGCTAGCTGGCTCGCCCGCCGGCTGCACGCCTTGGACTTCAAGGATTCTGCCTAATACGAAGTCACGGAATTCCTTACGAGTGTGGCAGAACGCCCGGACGTGCCATCGGAAGCCGTCGTAAGCAAACGCGTGCGGCGAAATGGTCCGGGAGCTGGGGGCGGGTCTCGACATGGACTGGTAGATGACCTTAAGCCCGGAGGCTTCCCGGATAGCCTTTAGGAGGACGGCCAAGGTTTCAGCGGCGACAGCCCGGCCCGGACGCGGAACGCCATCAGCTGGTGGTCGCCACCCAATGAAACTAGCGTCCGATTGCAGAACTCCTTCGGTCGCCGCCAGCAGCTCATTTAGATACTGGTTCGGCTGAGTCTCGGTGTGGAGCGGGTGGAAATTGGTCGTCGCCTGATAAACCCTCGAACTGCGGTCGTACTCGAGATTCTGTGGCGCCAACTCCGTGTAGCGGGCTATGTCGAGTGACGCCTGCGGCACCGATATGCCGAAGACGTCGGTGAGGTCGCTACGGTTGATGCGCCCGTCCCACCGTAGTCGGAAGTCGATAAACGCGAGGCGGCGGGCTTGCCCCCAGTGAGCGCTTACTTTCGACGGCGATGGGCTGTCGGTGTCTTTGGGGTCTTCGGTCATGCCACGCATGCTACATCAAGAATAAAAACTATACTAGTCGAAAAAGTATTCGTATAATAAGTGTACGCTCTTACCGTGGAGGCATGATACCGATGGCTGCGACCCTTACCTTCTTTCCCGTCGGAACCGGGGATATGACTCTTGTTCAGTTGGCTGACGAGACGACGCTGCTTGTTGACCTGCATATTCGTGCGGCGGCGGACGACTCGGACGACGACACGCCTGATGTGGCGAAAGACCTGCGCTCCCGTTTGAAGCGAGACCAAAAGGGGCGCCCGTATGTTGATGCGGCTCTGTTGAGCCACCCGGACAAGGACCATTGCACGGGCCTCGAAAAGCACTTCCATCTCGGGCCCCTCAGCGATTACGCTGACGACGACAAGCCGGACGCTGAAAAGCGTATCGTCATCCGGGAGATGTGGTCGTCCGCTCTCGTTTTCCGTCGTGCCAACAAAAAGACGGGCTTCACACTGTGCCCTGATGCGAAGGCTTGGGCTACCGAAGCGCGGCGACGCATTGCAGTGAACCGCGAGAAGAAGTTCATCGGGGTTGGGGAGGGAGACCGCATCTTGGTCATGGGCGAGGACGAGAACGGAAAAACCAACGACTTGGGGCCGATTCTCATCAAAGTCGACGAGTTCTACAGCCGCATCAACGGGCAAACGTCGGAATTCTTCAAAGCTCAACTGCTCGGCCCGCTTCCGAAGGGCGATGACGCGGAGGAGGAAACGCTGTCGAAGAATGACTCCAGCGTCGTTCTGAACCTCCAGATTGCCGCCAGCAAGACGGTGATTGATGGATGCAAATTCCTTACGGGTGGCGACGCTGAGGTGGCGATTTGGGAGCGGCTATGGGCCAAGCACAAGAAGACGCCGGCGACGTTCGAGTACGACGTGCTGCAGACACCGCACCACTGTTCGTGGCACACGCTGTCTTATGACAGTTGGTCTGATAAGCGTACCGACGGAGTCGTGAGCGCCGATGCGAAGAGCGCCCTGTCGCAAGCACGGGGTGGTGCTTTCATTGTTGCTAGTAGCGACCCCATCAAGGACGACGACAACGACCCGCCTTGCATTGGCGCCAAATGGGAATACGAAAAAATCGTCAAGAAGGTCAGCGGTTCGTTCCTGTGCACTGGCGAGCATTCGGACGAAAAGTCCCCCAAGTCGCTGGTGTTGACCATCACCGCAGACGGACCTCAGGCCCCTGCTAAGAAAGATGATGGTGCCAAGGTCGCCAGTTTCATCGCGACGACTCGTAAGCCCCACGAGCACGGTTGACGAACTTCATCCATGGCGAGTGCGGTACCTCAATCGATTCTGGATGCAATTGGGCTTCTGCAGCGACATAGGGCCGTTACCAGCGTGGGCGGCCCAGTGCAGGCGGAGGGCGGCCTCTACCATGTAACGGTAGAGGTTGCTATTGAACTCCCAAGCCGCGCAAAGGCCTCGGGCCGTTCCTCCACGGGGGTATTGGCTCGGGAGCCAGTTATCTTCGAGTTTGAGGAGGGCTGGCCCATGTCAGCCCCGCGCATCGGCTTGCGTAAGGATTTTCCAGTCCATTTTCCTCACATCAACCCATACACGCAGGGCGATTATGTCAGGCCTTGCGTGTACGCCGGGTCCTTGTCGGAACTGATGCATCGCGAGGGTTTCGATGGGATTGTGGACCAGACTGTCGAATGGCTATGCAAAGCCGCCGCTGACAACCTTATCAGTACGACGCAGGGATGGGAGCACACAAGAAGAGATGACGCGTCTGGCACAGTTGTCTTTGATGCTGACCATTTAGTGTCGCTGCTACCCCAAGCCGGTGGCTACGTCAGGTTGCCTTCGCTCCTCAGGAGTTTTAATGGGCACAAGCACATTATCGTCAACAACAATCCTGATGCAAAGGAGGAGATTTGGTACTCGGCGCGCGAACACAAAGACTCGCTTGGTAATTGGACTGAGGGCCAAACCTGCACATTTTTGGTCGGACCACCTGTAGACCAGGCCACTCGGACGTTTCCCGTGTTCGACACATATGAACCCGAGGCCGTAAAAAAAATCGATGACCTGAAAGCGCGAGCTGACCATTTTGGTATCGACGGAAATGGCCTCGTCAAGGTCCTCAATGCCTTTCTTCTTGGCTCCCAGAAGGTAGGCAACACTTTTTCTTGGCCATGTGGTTTCCACGTGGTTGTCATTCTCTCGATCCATAGACCGCTTCCGCTCATCAGCGCCTACGGCCGGAGCGTTGAGCTGCTCCCTTATATAGTTCACTACACCCCTTTACCGAGGCGGTCGTCGCTAGCGTTGGCGAAGGTGGAGCCAGCATTCCATCAGCAGCGTGTCACGCCAAAGGTATTGAGGGCGGTCTCGGGCACCTCCGATGAAGCAGCGGAACATCCGCTAGTGTGGCTCGGCTTGGGCAGTCTGGGCTCGAAGGTGGCACTGCACATGGCGAAGGCTGGATTCGGTAAGCACCACTTCGTCGATAACGACATGTTCAGCCCCCACAACACGGCACGACATGCCTTAATGGATGCGCCGGACGGTATCTTGTGGCCAGCAAAGTCGCACCTGATGTGGAAGGCCGCCATTGAGCTTGGTCACACGCAGAGTCGAGCGTGGTACGAGGACGTACGAGTTCTTCTGACATCACCAAAGTTGTTCAATGAAGTTGTTTCCGACAAGTCCCTAGTTGTAGACGCGACGGCGTCCCTCAGCGTATTCGAAGCCGCGTGCAGCTCGGAGCCGCTCATGCAGTTCGCTAGCCGCTACGCTCGAACCGCAATGCTTGGAGAGGGCAAGGTTTGCTACTTGGCTTTGGAGGGGGCGGGGAGAGCCGTACGCGTAGATGATTTGTTTGCCCTACTGTTTGAACGGTGCCGTACCGATGTAGCGCTGCGTCGCAGAATTAACGGGGCAACTCGCGACATTGACCAGCTGTTCGTTGGTCAGAATTGCAGTTCCTCGACAACCATCATGCCTGACAGCAGGATTTCTCGGGCGGCTGCTTCGGTTGCGGTTCAGTTGGAATACTGGTTGAAAGACGGGCTGCCAAGCCATGGCGCGCTCGTGGTGGGGGCTGAGGATGATGCAGGCCTTGGGCTGTCGTGGACTGTGACTGCTGCAGCACCAACGCTTGTCCTTCATACAGAATCCCATGGAGGCTGGGAGATTCGTATTCTTCCGGATGTCGTGCATGCAATTCAGCGTGATGTGGATAAGTGGCGGCCCAACGAGACAGGTGGCGCGCTGCTGGGTCATATTTATCCAGGGCGACGCTGCATCGTGATTGGTGGCCTGGTTGACGCCCCACCAGACAGCAAGCGAACGCCAAGCCGATTTACCCTTGGTGTCCAAGGGCTCGAGGAATCATTGCGTCAGGGACACAAGGACTCGCTGGGGCACCTTCATTTTGTCGGGACTTGGCATAGCCATCCCGGCGGTGGTGGCCATTCCTCCATCGACATACGAACGCTCGGCAACCTTGCCGCCGGAGCTCAAGGACTCCCGGCGGTCTCTCTAGTTTGGACGCCAACCGGGTTCTTGTGCGAGGCCATGACAATCGCTTGAAGAAATGAGCGCAGCAAGAACTGTTGCTGATGCCATCGCGAACGCGTTCAAGCAAAAGCTCTTCGACCCATTAAAGAAATGGCAGCAAATCGAGCTTCGCTTTTGCGAGCCGGTGTCCGAGTCCGTGCTGAGCTATCAGACGTTCAAGCAGTTGAGGCGTTGGAGACTGGAACACATCAGTCTGGCCGCTGACCCGCAGCAATCTGTTCTGGCCGAGTAGCTAGCTACCTCGGCAAAACTGCCGCTTCGTCGCGCCTCTGTCGAAGAGCAGCTTTTATAACCGCTCCAGCACGCGCGTTACGCATACGCAGCACCTTTCGAGCAAGAGGAAGGTCCGTAGCAATAGCTCGCGCGAGTAGGTCGATTGACTGCATCGCGTCTGGCGACGCGAAATGCCGCCGAAAGCCGGCGGCGGCCATGGTGTTCAACTGACTCAGTATTCGACGCAAACGCGGCGTCGAGCCGTTTCGCCAGGCTTTGCGCGCACAGGTGCGCATAGCGCAGCAGCATGCGGACATCACGGTGATGATTTGCCGCAAATGGCGGCTCCGGCAGGTGCATCGCAAAAAGTCGCTGACAGCCGGCGACTTCTTCGATGAACTTTTTTTTCAGGCGGCAGTCCCGACTCCGGCAGGCTGAGATTGTCACTGAACTGCCACTGATTCCGGCACAAACAAAAACAGCGAGTTGAATAACTCGCTGTTTTTGAAGGTAATTCTGGTCGGGGTGAGAGGATTCGAACCTCCGGCCTCTACGTCCCGAACGTAGCGCTCTACCAGGCTAAGCTACACCCCGCTTGCAGTACCGTCGGACCCTGAGCGAAGCTCAATGATTACGGCCAACTGCGAAAGCGCACAATTTTAGCAAAGATTCCTTGAATTGGCTATTTGGGAAAGCGGAAATTGCATCCGCCGCCTGCCGCGCCGAGTTTTCGGCGGCGCGCCGCGTGTAATCGAGCGCGCCGGAGCCGGTGATCGCCGCCAGAATCTGGTCGAAATGCTGCTCGTCGCCGTTTTCGATGCAGCTGCGCACCAGTTCGCGCTGGGCGGCGTCGCCATGCCGCATCAGATAAATCAGCGGCAAGGTCGGCTTGCCTTCGCGCAGGTCGTCGCCGACGTTCTTGCCGATGTCGGCGGCGTTGCCGGAATAGTCGAGCACGTCGTCAATTAACTGGAACGCGGTGCCGATCGAGCGGCCGTATTCGGCGGCCGCTTCGATCTCGGCCTCGCCGCCGCCCGCCACCAGCGCGCCGAGCTGGCCGGCCGCCTCGAACAGCTTGGCGGTCTTGGAGCGGATCACCTGCAGGTATTGTTCTTCGTTGACGTCGGGGTTGTGCATGTTCAGCAGTTGCAGCACTTCGCCCTCGGCGATCACGTTGGTGGCGTCGGCGACGATTTCCATGATGCGCATGTCGCGCAGCGCCACCATCATCTGGAAGGCGCGCGAATACAGGAAGTCGCCGACCAGCACCGAGGCGGCGTTGCCGAACAGCGCGTTGGCGGTCTGGCGGCCGCGCCGCAGCGCCGATTCGTCGACCACGTCGTCGTGCAGCAGCGTCGCGGTGTGGATGAATTCAATCACCGCCGCCAGTTCGTGATGCGCCTGGCCGTGGTAGCCGCCGGCATTCGCCATCAGCAGCACCAGTACCGGGCGGATGCGCTTGCCGCCGGCGTTGATGATGTATTCGGCGATCTGTCGCACCAGCGGCACCTCCGAATGCAGGCGGGTGCGGATCACCTGATTGACCGCTTCCATGTCGGTGGCGATCGTCTCGAGGATCGGGTTCTGGGCGATGGGGGGAAGGGCGGCGGACAAGGGAAACCTGCTAGTGAGCGTTGTGCCCGCGATTATACGATGACAACCGCGCCGGCTCGGCGCTGTCCGTCGGAGTGCCGTCGGCGGCAACGGCGGTTTTGACCGGCGGCGGCGATTCATGTACAATTGGCGGTTCTCCTGATTTTACAGAGCTGATTTTCAGAGCTTTGCGGCGGGAGCAACGTTTCCCCAACATTCGATGAGGTTTCCATGTACGCGGTCATAAAAACCGGTGGCAAGCAATACAAGGTTGCAGCCGGCGAAAAACTCAAAGTAGAACAGATACCGGCAGACATCGGCTCCGAAATCACCCTGGATCAAGTGCTCGCAGTGGGCGCTGGTGACGCCATCAAGTTTGGCGCGCCGCTGGTCGAAGGTGCGACGGTGCTGGCGACGGTAGTGGCGCACGGCCGCCACGACAAGGTCAAGATTTTCAAGATGCGGCGCCGCAAGCACTACCAGAAGCACCAGGGCCACCGCCAGAATTACACCGAATTGCAGATCGTCTCGATCAACGGCTAAGCCGTTGCGGACGGGCATTCCCTAGCAGATACCAAGGAGTCAGAAATGGCACATAAAAAGGGCGGCGGCACTACGCGCAACGGCCGCGATTCCGAGTCGAAACGACTGGGCGTGAAGGTCTACGGCGGCCAGGCGATCAACGCCGGCGGCATCATCATCCGCCAGCGCGGCACCAAGACCCATCCGGGTGAAAACGTCGGCATCGGCAAGGACCACACGCTGTTCGCGCTGATCGACGGCAAGGTGAAGTTCGTGGTCAAGGGCGCGCCCCAGCGCCAGTACGCCACCGTGGTGCCGGCCTGAGCAAACGGCCTGTAAGGCGCAAGCCTTCAATCGAAAGGCTCTGCCGGAAGATGGTAGAGCCTTTTTAGTTTTATGGCGGCAGCATGAAGTTCATTGACGAAGCGAAAATCGAAGTCATTGCCGGCAATGGCGGCAATGGCGTGGCTTCCTTCTGCCGCGAAAAATTCCGCCCGTTCGGCGGGCCGGATGGCGGTGACGGCGGCAAGGGCGGCAGCATCTGGGCCGAGGCCGACCGCAACATCAACACGTTGGTCGATTACCGCTATTCCAAGCTGCACAAGGCGAAGAACGGCGAAAACGGCCGTGGCGCCGACTGCTACGGCAAGGGCGCCGACGACATCGTGCTGCGCATGCCGGTCGGCACCCAGATCATCGACGCCGGCAGCGGCGAGCCGCTGGCCGACCTGACCGAGCACGGCCAGCGCATGCTGCTGGCCAAGGGCGGCGAGGGCGGCTGGGGCAACATCCACTTCAAGTCCTCGACCAACCGCGCGCCGCGCCAGAAGACCGACGGCAAGGAAGGCGAGCGGCGCGAACTGCGGCTGGAGCTGAAGGTGCTGGCCGACGTCGGCCTGCTGGGCCTGCCGAATGCCGGCAAGTCGACCTTCATCACGGCGGTGTCGAATGCCCGTCCGAAGGTCGCCGACTATCCGTTCACGACCCTGCATCCGAACCTCGGCGTGGTACGCGTCGGCCACGAAAAGAGTTTCGTCATTGCCGACATCCCCGGCCTGATCGAAGGCGCGGCCGACGGCGCCGGGCTTGGCGTGCAGTTCCTGCGCCACCTGCAGCGTACCGGCCTGCTGCTGCACATCGTCGATCTGGCGCCGTTCGAAGATACCGCCGATCCGGTCAAGCAGGCCAAGGCGATCGTCAAGGAACTGAAGAAATACGATGAGGCGCTGTACGACAAGCCGCGCTGGCTGGTGCTGAACAAGCTCGACGCGGTGCCGGAAGAGGAGCGCGCCGCGCGCGTCAAGGACTTCGTCAAGCGCTTCGGCTGGAAGGGGCCGGTGTTCCAGATTTCGGCGCTGAACCGCGCCGGCTGCGACGAGCTGGTGACTGCGATCCACGCCTATCTGGCCGACAAGCGCCAGCAGGAGCAGCGCGCCGAAGAAACGCAGATGACCGAGGAAGCGCGCGGCATCGGCTCGATCGATCCCGACGATCCGCGCTTCAAGGTCATCGAATAACCCCTACCGACGCGAGCGCCGGGCGCCGCCACGGGCCGCCGGCCTCGCCTGTGACGCGAAAAACATCATGAGCTCGGTCATACAGAACGCCAAACGCCTGATCGTCAAGGTCGGTTCGTCGCTGGTCACCAACGAAGGGCGCGGGCTGGATCACGCGGCGATCGCCAAGTGGGCGGCGCAGATCGCCCGGCTGCGTGAACTCGGCAAGGAAGTGGTGCTGGTCAGCTCAGGTGCGATCGCCGAAGGCATGCTGCGGCTCGGCTTCGAGCGGCGTCCAACCGGCGTGCACGAGTTGCAGGCCTGTGCCGCGGTCGGCCAGATGGGGCTGGCGCAAATCTACGAGTCGAGCTTTCGCGCGCATCATCTGGCTACCGCGCAGGTGCTGCTGACGCACGCCGACCTGACGCACCGCGAACGCTACCTGAACGCCCGCTCGACGCTGTTTACGCTGCTGCAGTTCGGCGTGGTGCCGATCATCAACGAGAACGACACCGTAGTCACCGACGAAATCAAGTTCGGCGACAACGACACGCTCGGCGCGCTGGTGGCCAACCTGATCGAAGGCGACGCGCTGATCATCCTGACCGACCAGCGCGGCCTGTACACCGCCGATCCGCGCCGCGACCCGGACGCGCAGTTCGTCAGCGAGGCGCAGGCCGGCGATCCGGCGCTGGAGGCGATGGCCGGCGGTGCCGGCAGCGGCATCGCGCGCGGTGGCATGTTGACCAAGATCCTGGCGGCACGGCGTGCCGCCGCTTCCGGCGCCCATACCGTGATCGCCTGGGGGCGTGAAGACGATGTGCTGACCCGGCTGGCGGCCGGCGAGGAGATCGGCACCCGGCTGATCGCGCCGCTGCCGCAGCTGACCGCGCGCAAGCAGTGGATGGCTGACCATCTGCACACCGCCGGCCGCCTGACGCTGGATGCCGGCGCGGTGCAGAAGCTGAGCGCCGAGGGCAAGTCGCTGCTGCCGATCGGCGTGGTGGCGGTGGAGGGCGAATTCGGCCGTGGCGACGTCGTCACCTGCGTCGATGAAGGCGGTCGCGCGGTGGCGCGCGGCATCAGCAACTACGGAAGTTCGGATGCGCGCCGCATCATGCGCCACGCTTCCGGCGACATCGAACGGATACTCGGTTTTCTGGAAGAGCCGGAGCTGATCCATCGCGACAACCTGGTGCTGCTGTAGCGCGAATTTTAAATACTCCCCGACATGCCGGCCTGTGGCGGGCACCGGCCGGTCGTTTTAACCGCATACTCCCCTGTTTTCCGGGTTACTGTCCTGGCATGTCGGTGAGCCGGCGCTCGTAGCGGATGCGGTCGACCATCGTCTGCGCATCGCCGGCCACCGTCAGGTTTTCGCAGAAATAATCCTTGGACAGCACCGCGTGCTGGCGGTTGGCGGCATTGCCGACGATGCGCTCCCATTTGTCGCGGCGCGAGCGCGCCCAACTGCCGTCCGGATGGCCGAATGCATACAGCTTGCGTTCGTAGGTGGCGCAGCGGATGCCTTCGTAGCTGACGTTGCGCGCGCCGGCCGGGCTGGTGGTGACCAGCGTGTAGCGCACCACGCCGTCGGTGCCGACCGAGACCGACTTGGCGTCGATCGCGAAGTTCTGGGTGGCGGTGGCGCTGACGTCGAACGGCAGCAGGTTTTCCGCCGCCGGGGGTGCCGGCAGCTGCACGGCGATTTCCTGCCACGGTTTGGTGTCGTCGTCGAATTCTTCGTCGAAGCCGGCGGCGTGCGCGCCGCTGAAATGCGCGGCGGCCAGCAGCAGCGCCAGAACGGCGCCGGCCAGCGCCGGGCGCCGGGATACGGCAAGAGCAGGGATCATTCGTCTTTCTCGGTGTTGGAGGTGTCGGCGGGATCGGCGGCCGGCGCGTGGCCGCCATGCGGCTGGCGCAGGTAGCGGCCGCCATGCTGGCGCTGTCGGTATTGCGGCGGGCGGGTCAGGAAGCGCGACAGTTCCTGCAGCGCGCGCTGATAGACCTCGCGCTTGAATTCGATCACGACGTCCAGCGGCACCCAGTAGTCGTGCCAGCGCCAGGCGTCGAATTCCGGGTGGTCGGTGCCGCGCAGGTTGACGTCGCAGTCGCGTCCGGTCATGCGCAGCAGGAACCAGATCTGCTTCTGCCCGCGGTACTGGCCGCGGATTTCGCGCTTGATGAACTGGTCCGGCACTTCATAGCGCAGCCAGTCGCGGGTGCGGCCGATGATCTTCACGTGCTGCGCGCGCAGGCCGATTTCTTCTTCCAGCTCGCGGAACATCGCCTGTTCGGGGGTTTCGCCATACTTGATGCCGCCCTGCGGGAATTGCCAGGAATGCTCACGCACGCGCTTGCCCCACCAGACTTCGTTCTGCGCGTTCAGCAGGATGATGCCGACGTTAGGGCGGAACCCTTCACGGTCCAGCATTGTTCACCTCAAGTTTTCTGCGGCCGAGGTGCCCTGGCAATATTCAATGGGTCGGTCCGCGCAGGGGGGCGCGGGTGCCGTTCCAGTTCATCGGGGCTCCGATCTGTGCGGGAACATCGATCAATTGCATCAAGAATGGGCGCATCAGCCAGCTAATCCTTTAAAATTGGATCGATTATAACCCCCACCATTTTTAAAAAGAATTCCTCCCCATGCGCGCCTCCCGTTTTTTCATTTCCACCCTGAAGGAAGCTCCGTCCGACGCCGAAATCGTTAGCCACAAGCTGATGATGCGCGCCGGCCTGATCAAGCGCCTCGGGTCCGGCATCTACACCTACATGCCGATGGGATTGCGCGTGATCCGCAAGGTGGAAGCGATCGTGCGCGAGGAAATGAACCGCTCCGGCGCGATCGAACTGTTGATGCCGGTGGTGCAGCCGGCCGAGCTGTGGCAGGAAACCGGCCGCTGGCAGAAGTACGGCCCCGAGCTGATGCGCGTGAAGGACCGCCACAACCGCGACTACATCGTGCAGCCGACCTCGGAAGAAGTGGTGACCGACATCGCCCGCACCGAGATCAAGTCCTACCGCCAGCTGCCGCTGAACTTCTACCATATCCAGACCAAGTTCCGCGACGAGCGGCGCCCGCGTTTCGGCCTGATGCGCGGGCGCGAATTCACGATGAAGGACGCCTACTCGTTCGACCGCGACGTCGACGGGCTGAAGCTGTCCTACCGCGTGATGTACGACGCCTATGTGCGCATCTTCACCCGCTTCGGCTTGCAGTTCCGCGCGGTGGCGGCCGACAACGGCGCGATCGGCGGTTCCGGCTCGCATGAATTCCACGTGATCGCCGACACCGGCGAGGACGCGCTGGTGTACTGCCCGGACTCCGACTACGCCGCCAACATGGAAGCGGCTGAAGCGCTGCCGCTGACGGCCGCGCGCGCGGCGCCGGCCGAGGCGCTGGCGAAGACGCCGACGCCCGGCAAGGCCAAGTGCGAGGATGTCGCCGCGCTGCTCGATCTGCCGCTGCAGCGCACCGTCAAGTCGATCGTGCTGGCGGTCGATCCGGCCGAGGCTGGCGGACAGAAGCAAGTCTGGCTGCTGCTGCTGCGCGGCGATCACGAGCTGAACGAAATCAAGGCGTCGAAGATTCCCGGCCTCGGCGGCTACCGCTTCGCCAGCGAAGCCGAGATCGTCGAATGGTTCGGCACGCCGCCCGGCTATCTCGGCCCGATCGGCACCAAGAAGCCGGTGCGCGTGGTGGCCGACCGCACGGTCGCCAACATGAGCGATTTCGTCTGCGGTGCCAACCAGGTCGACTACCACTACACCGGCGTCAACTGGGAGCGCGATCTGCCGCTGCCGGAAGTGTTCGACATCCGCAACGTGGTGGCCGGCGATCCGTCGCCGGACGGCCGCGGCACGCTGGCGATCCAGCGCGGCATCGAAGTCGGCCACGTGTTCCAGCTCGGCACCCGTTATTCGCAGGACATGGGCGCGACCTATCTGGACGAGGGCGGCAAGCCGCAATTGATGCAGATGGGCTGCTACGGCATCGGCATCACGCGTATCCTCGGCGCGGCGATCGAACAGAATTTCGACGAGCGCGGCATCATCTGGCCGGCCGCGATCGCGCCGTTCCAGCTGGTGCTGTGCCCGATCGGCTACGACCGTAGCAGCGCCGTCAAGCAGGAGGCCGACCGGCTCTACGACACACTGGCGGCCGCCGGCGTCGACGTCATCCTCGACGATCGCGGCGAGCGGCCGGGCGCGATGCTGGCCGACTGGGAACTGATTGGCGTGCCGCACCGGGTGGTGATCGGCGAACGCGGGCTGAAGGATGGCCAGCTCGAATATCAGGGACGGCGCGACGCGGCGGCGACCGCGGTAGCGCTGGCGGACATTCTCGAATTCGTCCGCGGCAAGCTGGCTGCCTGATCATACAGGCGCCAGTATTTTTGAAGGCGGGCGCCCCGCGCCCGGATCAAGGGGATTTATGGGCATACTCCCTGTTTTTTTGAAAACGGGACGAATCCCGGCGGCACGTTCGCTGGTGCTGGCGGCCGCCCTGCTGCTGGCCGCCAGCGCCCATGCCGGCAATCAGAAGGAGGAGGCGCTGGCCGATTCGGTGCGGCTGGCGCTGACGCAGGCGGTCAACGACGGCCGCCCGCCGCAGCCGCATTTCACCGACATCGGCGACCGCATCGACTACCTGTACTGGCGCGGCGAAATGTCCGAACGGCTGAAGAAGAAGCTGCCGGACAAGCAGGTGCGGCTCGATTTCCTCGGCGCGGTCTGGTACGAAGCCAAGCGCGCCGGGCTTGATCCGGCGATGGTGCTGGGGCTGATCCAGGTCGAATCGGCGTTCCGCAAGTACGCGGTGTCGGTGGTCGGCGCGCATGGCTACATGCAGGTGATGCCGTTCTGGACCCGCGTGATCGGCGATTCCGACCGCAGCAAGCTGTTCCACATGCAGACCAATCTGCGCTACGGCTGCTCGATCCTGCGCATGTACATCGACATGGAGGCCGGCAACCTGTTCCTGGCGCTGGGCCGCTACAACGGCAGCCGTGGCCGGCCGGAATATCCGAACGCGGTGCTGCGCGCCTGGAAGAACTGGGAATACCATCCGTCCTGAGCGTGCCGCTTGCGCCGCTCGCGCACAAACAAAAACGCCCGCATCAGCGGGCGTTTTTGTTTGGCTTGGTGGCTGCCGCCACTGCGATCAGGACAAGTGAGCCGAAACGAGCTTGGTCATTTCGAACATCGTCACCTGCTTTTTGCCGCCAAAGACAGCTTTCAGTTTTTCGTCCGCGTCGATGTTGCGCTTGTTGGCTTCATTCTGCAGCTTGTGCTTCTTGATGTATTCCCAGATCTTCTTGGTCACTTCGGTACGCGGCAGCGGCGTCGAGCCCACCACGGCGGCCAGCACTGGCGACGGCGTCATGGCTTTCATGAAAGCGGGGTTCGGCGTGCGCGCCGGCTTCGCGGCGGCGGTCTTCTTGGCGGCCGGCTTGGCAGCGGCTTTGGCCGGAGCTGCCTTCTTGGCCGGAGCGGCCTTGGCCGCCGGTTTCTTTACGGCCGCTGCAGGTGTCTTCGCAGCGGGTTTTTTTGCAGTTGCCATCGTTCACCCTCCTTCACACATGTGTTGGGAAAATGCGTCATTCACGCACCGCTAATAGTGGTGCGCTTTCCGTGGCGATGCAAGTATTTTTTCAGCAATTCTGTGGTGTTTTCCACAGCCCGCCAAGCCCCCCGGCCCTCCCATGAAAAACCGCCCGAAAAAGCCAGCGCAACAGGGGGCCGGACGAGCAGCGCGGCGCGGTAGCGAAAATCCCTAGCGCATGCCCGGCAGCATGCCCTTCATGCCGCGCATCATCTTCATCATGCCGCCGCCTTTGAGCTTCTTCATCATCGACTGCATCTGCTCGAACTGCGACAGCATGCGGTTGACTTCCTGCACCTGAACGCCGGCGCCGGTGGCGATGCGGCGCTTGCGCGAGGCCTTGATCAGTTCCGGCTTGGCACGCTCGGCCGGGGTCATCGAGTTGATGATGCCTTCCATGCGCCGCACCTGCTTTTCGGCCTGATCCATGTTGGCGCCGCTGGCGGCCTGCTGGAACTGCGCCGGCAGCTTGTCCATCAGCGACGACAGGCCGCCCATTTTTTTCATCTGACCCAACTGCGCCTTGAAATCGTTCAGGTCGAACTTGCCGCCGACCTTCAGCTTCTTCGCCAGATCCTGCGCGGCGGCGGCGTCGACGCCCTTGCGCGCTTCTTCCACCAGCGCCAGGATGTCGCCCATGCCGAGAATGCGGTTGGCCATCCGCTGCGGATCGAAGGCTTCCAGGCCGTCCAGCTTTTCCGCCACGCCGGTGAACTTGATCGGCTTGCCGGTGATGTGCCGCACCGACAGCGCGGCACCGCCGCGGGCGTCGCCGTCCAGCTTGGTCAGGATCACGCCGGTCAGCGGCAGCGCGTCGTTGAAGGCCTTGGCGGTGTTGATCGCGTCCTGGCCGAGCATCGCGTCGATCACGAACAGCGTTTCGATCGGCTTGACTGCGGCGTGCAGCGCGGCGATCTCCTGCATCATCGCCTCGTCGATGCCGAGCCGGCCGGCGGTATCGACGATCAGCACGTCGTGGTAATGGCGCTTTGCATGGTCCAGCGCCGCCAGCGCGATCGCCACCGGCTGGTCGTTAGGCGTCGACGGAAAGAAATCGGCGCCGACCTGCGCGCTCACCGTTTGCAACTGACCGATCGCGGCCGGCCGATAGACGTCCGCCGATACCGTCAGCACCTTTTTCTTTTTCTGTTCACGCAGATATTTGGCCAGCTTGCCGGCGGTGGTGGTCTTGCCGGCGCCCTGCAGGCCGGCCAGCAGGATCACCGCCGGCGGCTGGGTGGCGAAGCTCAGCTGCGAGGCTTCCGGGCCGAGGTCGGCGCCCATCAGCGACGCCAGCTCGCGCTGCACCACGCCGACCAGCGCCTGGCCCGGCGACAGCGAGGCGATCACTTCCTCGCCCATCGCCTTGTCCTTGACGCGGGCGATGAATTCGCGCACCGCCGGCAGCGCGACGTCGGCTTCCAGCAGTGCCAGCCGCACTTCGCGCAGCATCTCGGCGGTATTCGATTCGGTCAGGCGCGCCTCGCCGCGCATGGTCTTGACGGCTTTGGCGAGACGTTGGGTCAGGTTGTCGAGCATCGGGAAAAGGGAATCTCGGGAAATGGAGAAGCCGGCGCGCCCGGTCGGACGGCGGCGGGAATACGGTCCATTTTACCCGATGCGGCAGAGCCGAAGCCGGCGCCCGCCGCAGTGGCGGAAAGCCGTACTCACGCCGATCAAGTGAAAAAATCGCTTCCAAATCAGCGGCTTGTCCTTTTCTTCCGGCTTGGTGCGAAGCATGTGTTGCTTTCGCAGCAGGATTCGGAGGGCAGAGCTATGCACCGGTGCAGAAAAGCTTGGGCAGCCGCCATGTGGCTGGCATGGCGTGCCGCGCAAGACACTGTACGACAAGCTGAAGACGCGTCAACCGGGCGCCGGCCGGACATCCGAATGGCGGCCGGGATCCGGCCGTTTGCGGCAGGTGGCGTGGCCGGCTTGGTGTAAACTCGACCGTTCGATCAGCTGCTGGTCCTGTCCGATGCTCACCCTCTTTGTCACCCTGGCCGCGGTGCTGTACGCGGTTTGCACGTTCCTGCCGTCGCGCCTGCGCGGTGCGATTTCGGCCGGGACGGTGGCGGCCTGGCTGCTGCATGGCGGCGCGCTGTGGACCGATATGCTGACTGCCGATACGCTGCGCATCGGGTTCGCCGTGATGCTGTCGGCGACGCTGTGGATTTCGGTGGCTGCCTACTGGCTGGAAAACCACAATTTCACGTTGGATGGCTTGCGCATCATGGTGCTGCCGTGCGCGGCGCTGGCGGTGGTGTTGCCGGCGCTGTTCCCCGGCAGCCTGGTGTCGCTCGAAGGCCGCTCGTCGCTGTTCGCCTGGCACATCGCCGTGTCCATTCTCGCTTACAGCACCCTGACCATCGCCGCCTTTCACGCGGTGCTGATGGCACTGCAGGAATCGCGGCTGCATGCTCGCCCGGGAGCGGCGCACGGTGGCTGGTTGAGCGTCGCTTTAGACCGGCTGCCGGCCCTGCTGACGATGGAAAAGCTGCTGTTCCGGCTGATCGGCTTCGGTTTCGTGTTGCTGACCCTGACGGTGTTGTCGGGCGTGCTGTTTTCCGAGCAGCTGTTCGGCACGCCGTTCAAGTGGGATCACAAGAACATTTTCAGCATGTTGTCCTGGGCTCTGTTCGGCCTGCTGCTGGCTGGCCGGAAGTGGCGTGGCTGGCGCGGCCGCACCGCGCTCGGTTTCACACTGGTCGGCTTCGCCACCCTGCTGCTGGCCTATGTCGGCAGCCGCTTCGTGCTGGAAGTGGTGCTGCATCGGAGCTTCCTGTGAAGTTCCTGCTCTGGCTGGCGATCGCCGCTCTGGTCGCGATGTGGCTGACGCGCGGCAAGAAGACGCCGCCGGCCAAAGGTCCGCAGCAATCGGGACGTTCCGGCGGCAAGGCCGAATCGATGCTGCAATGCGCGCAATGCGGGGTCCACCTGCCAGCCTCGGAAGCGCTGCGGGATGCCTCCGGGCGGATCTTTTGCAGCGAGGCGCACCGCTTGCAGCATGGCGGCCGCTGATACATGAAGCACGCCGCCCAGGTGCCGGCGCCGGGGCGCAGCGAAACCTTCTGGCGCACGCTGCAGACCTTCAACATCACGCGCATCGTCATCGCGATGCTGCTGCTGGCGTATCTGAGCTTCGACCTGAAGCGGGAATGGTGGGCAGGCCAGGCGCCGCTCTACCGCCAGCTCTGCGCCGGCTATTTGCTGCTGGCGATCGGGTTCGCGCTGCTGGCGGCGTTCTGGCGGCGCCGCTTCACGCTGCAGCTGACGGGCCAGGTGGCGCTCGATATCGGCGTCATCGGATTGCTGTATGTCGGTGGCGGCGGTGCCCACAGCGGCCTGGCGATCCTGTTCCTGTTTCCGCTGGCCGGTGCGGCGGTGCTGAGTGCGCTACCTCTGGCGCTGTTCTTCGTTTCGACGGTGACGCTGCTGTTGCTGGCGGAAGCCGGTTATCAATTGCTGCGTTCGGAGCCGGAAGTTTCGACGGTGCAGGCCGGCCTGTATGGCGCTGCCTTCTTTGCCGCCGTCATCGTGATCAACCGGCTGGCGGCGCGCCTGCTCAAGCAGGAAATGCTGGCAACCCAGCGCGGCCAGGACCTGCAGGTGCAGCAGGCGATCAACCGGCTGGTGATTGCCGACATGGGCGATGGCATCCTGGTGCTCGGCGCCGACGGCACCATCTTCACCGCCAACCCGGCGGCGGAGCAGATGCTGGGCCTGTCGCTTTCGCTCAGCAAGACCCGTGTCCGGCTGAAAGAGGTTGGCGGCCTGCGGCCGATCACGGATGCCTTTGCTGCCTGGCAGGCGCAGTGCGCGCGCAGCGGGGGCGCCAGCGATGCGCCGGTATTCGTCAACGTCAAGCCGGACCGCGCTAGCTTGCTTGGGGCCACCACGGTCTGGGGCCGGCGCCGCGAAGTCACCGCACACCTGAAGCTGCGCTTCGCCCAGGTCGGGACCGGACGCGGCGTACCGCGCCGCAGCGTGGCCTTTCTGCAGGACGTGACCGAAATCGAAAACCGTGCGCAGCAGCTGAAGCTGGCCTCGATGGGGCGCCTGACCGCCAGCATCGCGCACGAGGTGCGCAACCCGCTGTCGGCGATCGGTCATGCCGCCACCCTGCTCGAAGAGGATGCCACCGATCCGGCCGAACGGCGCCTGCTGCGCATCGTCGGCGACAACGTCGCGCGTCTGAACCGGATGATCGAGGATATCCTGAAGCTGTCGCGCAAGGCCTTGCCGCAGGAAGCGCCACTGCCGCTGGCGCCGCTGCTGCGCGAGATCCTGGACGAGTTCCGTGAAAGCCATGCGCTGGCAGTGGATCGGATCGAGTTGACGGTCGATGATGGCGAAGTCTGGTTCGATCCGCTGCATCTGCGCGAAGTCCTGGTGAATCTGCTCGGCAACGCGCTGCGCTACGCCAGTGGTGGCGCGGCCAGCATCCGCGTGTTTGTGGTCACTGGCGCTGCCGGCCATCTGGAGCTGCACGTGCAGGACGACGGCGCGCCGATGACGCCGGATGTTCGCGCGCACCTGTTTGAACCGTTCTATACGACTTCCAGCAAGGGAACCGGCCTCGGGCTCTACCTGGCGCGCGAATTGTGCTTGAATAACGGTGCGCTGCTCGATTACGAATACCGGCTGGCCGGTCCCGGCGAGCCCTCCGAGCGGACCAGCGGACGTTTCGTGATTACTTTCGCCGCCGCCGCGGCCTGATGTCTTTCTTGTTGAAAATACCCAATGACTGCACCGCGTGTACTGGTGATCGACGATGAAGCGGATTTGCGCGAGCTGCTCGAAATCACGCTGGTCAGGATGGGGCTGGACGTCGACAGTGTCGATTCTCTCGGTGCCGCAAGGCGGCAACTGGAGCGGCATGACTACGCGCTGGTCTTGACCGACATGCGTTTGCCGGACGGCCTGGGGATCGACCTGGTCGGCGAGGTGGCCGGCCGGCGTCCGCATACGCCGATCGCGGTGATCACCGCGTTTGGCAGTGCCGACAATGCGGTCGCCGCGCTGAAGGCCGGGGCATTCGACTATCTTTCCAAACCGGTCGCGCTTGACCAGTTGCGGCGCATGGTGCAGTCGGCATTGCGAATACCCGTGGCGGGGCCGGAGCGCATCGACGGCCAGCGAGCCGCCGAATCCGGCCTGCGCCTGGTCGGGCGTTCGGCGGCGATCGTCGAGGTGCGCGGCCAGATCGCGCGTCTGGCGCGCAGCATGGCACCGGTGGCGCTCTATGGCGAATCGGGTAGCGGCAAGGAATTGGCGGCGCGCGATATTCACGCGCAAAGCCCGCGTGCCGACAAGCCTTTCGTCGCGGTCAATTGCGGGGCGATTCCGGAAACCTTGATGGAAGCTGAATTCTTCGGTTACCGCAAGGGCGCCTTCACCGGCGCCATGGAAGATCGCGACGGCTTTTTCCAGGCGGCCAATGGCGGCACGCTGCTGCTCGACGAGGTTGCCGATCTGCCGCTGCCGATGCAGGTCAAGCTGCTGCGCGCGATCCAGGAACGGCGCGTGCGCAAGGTCGGCGCCACCGCCGAAGAGCCGGTCGACGTGCGGCTGATCAGCGCCACCCACCAGCCGCTGGCGCGCTGCGTCGAACTCGGGAAATTCCGGCAGGATCTGTATTACCGGCTGAACGTGATCGAATTGACGCTGCCGCCGCTGCGCGAGCGGCGCGATGACATTGAAATGCTGGCGGCCGTGATCCTGGAACGGCTGGCGTCGCCGGACGGCGCTACCCGGCTGGCGCCGCCGGCGCTGGCCGCGCTACAGGCGTACCCGTTTCCGGGCAATGTGCGCGAGCTGGAAAACATCCTCGAGCGGGCACTGGCATTTTCCAGCGGCGGCGTGATCGAACTGGCCGATCTGGCGCTGAAGCCGGCCGCCGCCCCCGTGGCGGAATCCATTCCGGCGCCAACTGCTTTGCCGTCAGCGCCGGTGCCATCGGCGGCGCCAGGACCGAGCGAGGTACCGCCGGAGTTGCCGGATTCGCTGCCGCTGCATCTCGACCAGGTGGAACGCGCGATCATCCGGCGCGCGCTGGAAAAAACCCGTTTCAATCGCACGCAGGCGGCGGAATTGCTCGGCATCAGCTTCCGGCAGCTGCGCTATCGGATGCAGCGACTGGCGATCCGCGAGCACGATTCATGAGCCTGGCTTCAGGGCCGCAGCTGCCCGTCCATGAAATCGATGCCGACGGCTGGTGCCGGCAGGCGATGCCGCTGCCGTCGCCGAATTGCGACGCGCGGCCGGAGGTCGCAATCGATCTGCTGGTGATCCATAACATCAGCCTGCCGCCACGCCGGTTCGGTGGTCCGTTCATTGCCGCCCTGTTCGCAAATCGTCTCGATCATGCCGCCGATCCGTACTTCGAGCAGCTGCGCGGTTTGCGCGTGTCGGCGCATTTCCTGATCCGGCGCGATGGCGCGCTGCTGCAGTTCGTGCCGACTTTGGCGCGTGCCTGGCATGCCGGTGTTTCTTCGTTCGGCGGGCGAACCGCCTGCAACGATTTTTCGATCGGCATCGAACTGGAGGGCAGTGATTTCGATCCGTTCGTGCCAGCCCAGTATGTCACGCTGGCGAGCTTGAGTGCTGCGCTGCATCGCCGTCATCCGCTGACCGCCGTGATGGGGCACGAGCACGTCGCGCCGGCCCGGAAGACCGATCCCGGACCGTTTTTCGACTGGGCGTACTACCGCACGCTGCTGCTTTGCAGCGATGCCGGTGCGGCAGCGCTGCGCTTTCCGGATGCCGCGGATCATGCAGAAACCAGGACGTCTAATAGTTAAAAATCATAAGATATTCGCCTTGCACCTCCTCGCCTCGGGTACTAGAATTAGTGGGTGCCGCGATTAAATCACTAGATGTAGTGGTTATTGTGTCTTTTGCATATTGACAGTCCGGTCTGGTCCGGTTACGCCGGCGAGCCCGGACGGCGCCTTGCGTGAACCGGAATTCGGCCTCAATGCCACGGTTTTTGCCGGTTTCCATGTACCCAGGCCGTTGGCATCTACCGGTCACAGCAGTATTCCCGCGAACGTCCTGCACGGACGTTCAGTCTCGACAACGATAAGCGACGGCCCAACCGTCGTCCCTGATTTTCTGGAGGCCAAGTGCACCCTGCCGCTCAAGAAGTTCCCGCAAGTTCCCTGTCCGACATTTCCTCCGTCTCGACGTTTTCCGCGCTCGATCCGGCTGCAGCCAAACCGGCATCGAAACTGACCGATTACCGCATCATCCGCCGCAACGGCGCCGTGGTCGGCTTCGAACCGTCCAAAATCTCGATCGCGATGACCAAGGCTTTCCTCGCCGTGCATGGCGGTCAGGGCGCGGCGTCGGCGCGCGTGCGCGAACTGGTCGAGCGGCTGACCGAAAATGTGGTGGGGGCGCTGGTGCGGCGCCAGCCGACCGGCGGCACCTTCCACATCGAAGACGTCCAGGACCAGGTCGAACTCTCGCTGATGCGTTCCGGCGAGCATGATGTCGCGCGCGCCTACGTGCTGTACCGCGCCAAGCGGATGGAGCAGCGCGCCCAGCATCAGGCGGCCAAGCCGGTCGCCGAAAAGCCGCAGTTGCACGTGGTCGAGGACGGCCAGCGCCGGCCGCTGGAAATGCAGCGGGTGCGCGATCTGATCGGTGCCGCCTGCATCGGCCTGGAGCAGCACGTCGATGCCGAGGCGATCCTGACCGAAACGGTGAAGAACCTGTACGACGGCGTGCCGGTCGAGGAGTTGCACAAGTCGGCGATCCTGGCGGCGCGCGCGCTGATGGAAAAGGATCCGGCCTATAGCCAGGTCACCGCGCGCCTGCTGATGCACACGATCCGCAAGGAAGTGTTCGGGCAGGAAGTGGCGCAGCAGGATGCCGCCGCCCACTACGTCGATTATTTTCCGAAATTCATCAAGAAGGGCATCGAAGCCGAACTGCTCGATACCCGTCTGGCGCAGTTCGATCTGCAGCAGCTGAGCCAGGCTCTGGTGGCGGAGCGCGATCTGCAATTCGGCTATCTCGGCCTGCAGACGCTGTATGACCGCTATTTCCTGCACGTACGCGGCACCCGCATCGAAATGCCGCAGGCGTTCTACATGCGTGTGGCGATGGGTCTGGCCCTGAACGAGATCGACCGTGAAGCGCGCGCGATCGAGTTCTACAACCTGCTGTCGTCGTTCGACTTCATGAGCTCGACGCCGACGCTGTTCAATTCCGGCACGCAACGCTCGCAGCTGTCGTCCTGCTACCTGACCACGGTGTCGGACGACCTCGAAGGCATCTACGACGCGATCAAGGAAAACGCGCTGCTGGCCAAGTTCGCCGGCGGCCTCGGCAACGACTGGACGCCGGTGCGCGCGCTCGGCGCGCACATCAAGGGCACCAACGGCAAGTCGCAGGGCGTGGTGCCGTTCCTGAAGGTAGTCAACGACACCGCAGTCGCGGTCAACCAGGGCGGCAAGCGCAAGGGTGCGGTGTGCGCCTACCTGGAGACCTGGCACATGGACATCGAGGAATTCCTCGACCTGCGCAAGAACACCGGCGACGACCGCCGCCGCACGCACGACATGAACACCGCCAACTGGATCCCCGATCTGTTCATGAAGCGCGTGATGGAAAAGGGCGAGTGGACGCTGTTTTCGCCGTCCGACGTGCCGGACCTGCACGACAAGGTCGGCCGCGCATTCGAGCAGGCCTATACCGGCTATGAGGCCAAGGTCGCCAGCGGCGAACTGAAGCTGTTCAAGAAGGTGCAGGCGCTCGACCTGTGGCGCAAGATGCTGTCGATGCTGTTTGAAACCGGCCATCCGTGGATTGCCTTCAAGGATCCGTGCAACATCCGTTCGCCGCAGCAGCACGTCGGTGTCGTTCACAGCTCCAACCTGTGCACCGAAATCACGCTGAACACCGGCGATTCGGAAATCGCGGTCTGCAACCTCGGTTCGGTCAACCTGCCGGCCCACATGAAGGACGGCCAGCTGGACCACGTCAAGTTGCAGAAGACCATCCGCACCGCGATGCGCATGCTGGACAACGTCATCGACATCAACTACTACGCGGTCAAGAAGGCGCGCGATTCCAATCTGCGGCATCGCCCGGTCGGCATGGGCATCATGGGTTTCCAGGATTGCCTGCACATGCTGCGGGTACCGTATGCGTCGATGGCGGCGGTCGAATTCGCCGACCGCTCGATGGAGGCGGTCTGCTATTACGCCTACTGGGCGTCGACCGAGCTGGCGGAAGAGCGTGGCCGCTACAGTTCCTATCGCGGCTCGCTGTGGGATCGCGGCATCCTGCCGCAGGACTCGCTGAAGCTGCTGGCCGAGGAACGCGGCGGCTACCTCGAAGTCGATACCTCGGAAAGCATGGACTGGTCGGCGCTGCGCGCACGCATCCGCGAACACGGCATGCGCAATTCGAATTGCGTGGCGATCGCCCCGACCGCGACCATTTCGAACATCATCGGCGTTTCGGCCTGCATCGAGCCGACCTATCAGAACCTCTACGTCAAGTCGAACCTGTCGGGCGAATTTACCGAAATCAATGAATACCTGGTGCGTGACCTGAAGGCGCGTGGCTTGTGGGATGAGGTGATGATCTCGGACCTGAAATTCTTCGACGGCAGCCTGGCGCGGATCGACCGCATCCCGCAGGATTTGCGCGAGGTCTATGCGACCGCCTTCGAAGTCGAGCCGAAGTGGCTGGTGGAAGCCGGCTCCCGGCGCCAGAAGTGGATCGACCAGGCGCAGTCGCTGAATATCTACATGGCCGGCGCTTCCGGCAAGAAGCTGGACGAAACCTACAAGCTGGCATGGCTGCGCGGCCTGAAGACCACCTACTATCTGCGCAGCATCGGCGCCACCCATACCGAGAAGTCGACCTCGAAGGCCGGCGCGCTGAACGCGGTCGGTGTCCATGGTGCTTCCGGCATGGCATCGGCGCCGGCCGAAACCGCCGTCGCCGCCGCGCCGGTGGCCGAGGATCTGGCCGGACCGGCCTGCATGCTGCGTCCGGGCGACCCCGGTTTCGAAGAGTGCGAGGCCTGCCAGTAGGCGTCGCCCGCATCATCGACCACGCCGCTCCGCTGTTCGCGCCGGAGCGGCCGGATGGCGGCGCAGGCGGCCGCCATCATCACGCAACGAATCAGAAAAAGGAAACCACATGCTGACCTGGGACGACGAACCGATGATCACTCCCGCCGCGCGCGCGCCGCAGATGCCGGCGCAGCCGCAGCCACAGTTGCAGCCGGTGCAGCCGGCCACCTCGCCGCGCCGTGACGACGCGCTGGACCCGGCGCTGATGTCGAAGCCGGCACCGGTCGAGGCCGGGCGCCGCATCAATGCCGCCGACAAGCGCATCATCAATGGCCAGACCGACGTCAACCAGCTGGTGCCGTTCAAGTACAAATGGGCCTGGGACAAGTATCTGGCCGGCTGCGCCAACCACTGGATGCCGCAGGAAATCAACATGCAGCGCGACATCGAGCTGTGGAAGAACCCGAACGGCCTGACCGAGGACGAGCGCCGCATCGTCAAGCGCAATCTCGGTTTCTTCGTGACCGCCGATTCGCTGGCCGCCAACAACATCGTGCTCGGCACCTATCGCCACATCACCGCGCCGGAATGCCGCCAGTATCTGCTGCGCCAGGCATTCGAGGAAGCGATCCATACGCACGCCTATCAGTACATCGCCGAGTCGCTGGGTCTGGATGAGGGTGAGATTTTCAACGCCTACAACGAAGTCACGTCGATCCGCGACAAGGACGAATTCCTGATTCCGTTCATCGATACGCTGACCGATCCGAACTTCCGGACCGGCACGATGGAAAACGACCAGAAGCTGTTGAAGTCGCTGATCGTGTTCTGCTGCCTGATGGAGGGATTGTTCTTCTATGTCGGCTTCGTGCAGATTCTGGCGCTCGGACGGCAAAACAAGATGGTCGGCGCGTCGGAGCAATACCAGTACATCCTGCGCGACGAATCGCTGCACTGTAACTTCGGCATCGATCTGGTCAACACGATCAAGATGGAGAATCCGCACTTGTGGACCGCCGAGTTCCGCGAGGAGATCAAAGCGTTGTTTTTGCGCGCGGTGGAGTTGGAATATCGTTACGCAGAAGATACAATGCCGCGAGGTGTGCTGGGCTTGAATGCGCCGATGTTCAAGGGTTATCTGCGCTTCATCGCCAACCGCCGCGCGCAGCAGATCGGACTCGACCCGATGTTCGCGCAAGAAGACAATCCATTCCCGTGGATGAGCGAAATGGTCGATCTGAAAAAAGAGCGCAACTTTTTCGAAACCCGCGTAATCGAATATCAGACTGGCGGCGCACTCAACTGGGAATAGACGCAAGCAGCCGAACCGAACCACGGCCGCAACCGGAACAACCGACGCGATGGGTGGCCAACCGCAGCGTCGGCTCCGGGACACCGGATTCGAAATCCAAGTGCGGCCGCCATGAAGTAGTGCGCGGTCGCCGCAACGAAGGGTGTTCACACCGAATTTAATGGACAGTACGAGACCGTTTCGATCTTCCCTGTGCCTGCCGCCGAATCCGGAACTGCCGGGGAAGGTGGCTTTTTCTTTGGGAAACCGGTCGGTCTCATCGCAAACGAATTCCATCGCTGGCGTTGCTGCCGGCATTTTTTTTGGCTACGGCTGCCTCCAGCATCCGTCAGCGCCGGACCGCGTTGCGGTGGCGTTGGCGGATTTTCAGGCGTAGCCAATCATGGCTGAAGTGCTGCATCGATGAGGGGATGCAGCAGTTCAGCTGGTGCCGTATTCATTAGCGCAAGCAGCGGCTTGCTTGTGCCGATGAATAATCCGCTGGTCCATCGCGCGATGGGCAGAGCGGGTTTCAACCTTGTAGCTTGATTTTCCATCACGTGAAGGAGAAGCAAATGGCAACAGCAGCAAAAAAGCCAGCGGCGAAGAAGCCTGCTGCGAAGAAGGCCGCGGCGCCTAAGGCGGCAGCGGCGAAGAAGCCTGCTGCCAAGGCAGCAGCCAAGCCGGCAGTGAAGAAGGCAGCGCCGAAGGCAGCGGCAGCGAAGAAGCCGGTCGCCAAGGCAGCAGCCAAGCCGGCAGTGAAGAAGGCAGCGCCGAAGGCAGTGGCAGCGAAGAAACCGGCCGCCAAGGCAGCAGCCAAGCCGGCAGTGAAGAAGGCGGCGCCGAAGGCAGCGGCAGCGAAGAAGCCGGTCGCCAAGGCAGCAGCCAAGCCGGCAGTGAAGAAGGCGGCGCCGAAGGCAGCGGCAGCGAAGAAGCCGGTCGCCAAGGCGGCAGCCAAGCCGGCAGTGAAGAAGGCGGCGCCGAAGGCAGCGGCAGCGAAGAAGCCGGCCGCCAAGGCAGCGGCCAAGCCGGCAGTGAAGAAGGCGGCGCCGAAGGCAGCAGCGGCGAAGAAGCTGGCCGCCAAGCCGGCGGTGAAGAAAGCGGCGGCACCAAAGGCAGCCGCAGCGAAGAAGCCGGTAGCTGCCAAGAAGCCGGCGGCGAAGAAGGCCGCCGCACCGGCGGTCAAGACCGTGCTGACGCCGGCCGCCGCCTGGCCGTTCCCGACCGGCAACCGCCCGTAAGCGGACGTCGTTTGGAGGCCCGACTCGATTCGGGCACAATACCCGCTACATGACGTCGCGTCGTGTAGCGGGTTTTTTATTGGGATAGCCGATGCTGCAGAACATTTTTTCCCTGATCGTCAACACCATCGCCAGCGTGCTCGGCGGTGTGCTGCTGCTGCGCTTCTGGATGCAGCTGATCCGCGTGCGGCCGCCGGCGACGATCGGGCAGTTCATCTTCCAGATTTCGGATTGGCTGGTGCGGCCGTTGCGCCGGCTGCTGCCGGGTGTCGGCGGCATCGACTGGGCCAGTCTGATCGGCGCCTATCTGATGGCGCTGGCGGCGGTGGCGGTCGATCTGTGGATGGCGGTCGGCCTGCCTTACAGCATGATGCTGGTCCTGGCGCTGCTGCGGCTGTGCGAGTGGATTTTTTATGGCTTCATGGCGTCGCTGATCATCGACGCCGTCTTCAGCTGGGTCAATCCACATGCGCCGCTGGCGCCGTTCGTGCGGGCGCTCAACGATCCGCTGCTGCGGCCGCTGCGCCGCGTGATCCCGCTGGTCGGCAACATCGACCTGTCGCCGCTGGTGGCGCTGGTGCTGCTGCAGATCGCGCTGCGCATCGTCAGCACGGTGCTGGTCGGCGCGCTCTGAGGCTGCGGTGCGCCGCCGCTGGCATCAGAAGCGGTAGCCGAAGGCCTGCTGGAATTTCTCCTCGATCTCGGCGCGGCTCGGCGCATGATTCTGCCCGCCCTGGCGGGCGATCTTCAACGCCCCCATCAGGCTGGCCAGACGGCCGGTAGTGGCCCAGTCCATGTCATGCGTCAGGCCGTACAGCAGGCCGGCGCGGAAGGCGTCGCCGCAACCGGTCGGATCGACCACCGCTTCCGCCGTCACGCAGGGAATCGCGATGCTTTGCCCGTTGGTAAAAACCTCGGCGCCGCGTTCGCCATGCGTCACCACCAGCGCCGTCACCCGTTCGGCGATCTGCGCCAGGCCGAGGCCGGTGCGTTCCATCAGCAGTTCGGATTCGTAGGTGTTGACGGCGACGTAGGTGGCCAGTTCGATCAGCGCGCGCAGTTCCTCGCCATTGAACATCGGCAGGCCCTGGCCCGGATCGAAGATGAACGGGATGCCGCGTTCGGCGCAGTCGCGCGCATGTTGCAACATGCCGTCACGGCCATCCGGCGCGACGATCGCCAGCCGCACCGCGCCGGCATCGGCGACGCGGTTCTGGTGCGACAGCGTCATCGCGCCGGGATGGAAGGCGGTGATCTGGTTGTTGTCGGCGTCGGTGGTGATGAAGGCCTGGGCGGTGTAGGCGTCGTCGATGGTGCGGATGTGATCGGTGGCGATGCCGAGTCCGCGCAGCCGTTCCAGATAGGGCGCGCCGTCGGAGCCGATGGTCGCCATGATGCGCGGGTCGCCGCCGAGCAGGCGCAGGTTGTAGCCGATGTTGCCGGCGCAGCCGCCAAACTCGCGCCGCAGGCTCGGGACCAGGAAGGAGACGTTCACCTTGTGCAGCTGTTCCGGCAGGATCGCCTCGGCGAAGCGGCCGTGGAACAGCATGATGGTGTCATAGGCGAGCGAGCCGCAGATCAGGGAAGACATGGATTGATCCGTTCAAAAAAAAGTGGGGCCGGGCTTCGGAGTAGCCCGTCATGGATGGAATACTGGTGATAGTATTTTTTAAGCCGGGCTCCAGGTGCCAGATACAGGCCGATTTTTTGGCATACTCCCCCTATCGGTGATATTCACGGATAGAACAGGTAAACCCGGTAGCCGGCCGCCTTGGGCATCGCCAGTTCGAAATAAACACGTACCGGCTGCTCGCTGGCGGCGCCGAAGCCGGCTGTGGCGCCGGCCGCCGGGAGGTAGTCGGACGGCGCGAAGACGCGCCGTACCAGCGGCCGTTCGGCGGTGTCGTTCAGCGTCAGTTCTATGCTCGGCCAGGCGGCCACGGTGGCGCCGCGATTGCGCAGCAGCACCGATAGCGCGAAGGTGTTCCGGTCCGGCGCCAGCGCCTGCAATTCGCTCGATTCGATCGTCACGTCTTCGATCTGCATCGGCAGTTCGATGCGGCAGCCGAGCGCGCTGCAGGCGGCGGCCAGCAGCGGCGCGGCTTGCGGCAGGCGTGCCGCGATCTGGCTGCGCAGGGTGTAGGCGGTCTGGCCCAGCGCCGCCAGCAGTAGCAGCAGGCAGGCGGCGACCAGCAGTGCCCGGCGCAGGCGGCCGCCGCGCCGCTGGCGGCGGGCACGGGCGATGAAGTCCGGCTCGTCGAATTCTTTCGCTGGCGCGACGTCGTCTTCCTGTACCCAGCGGTGGTCGCCGTGCAGGCGCGGGCCCTGCAGATCGTCGACTGCGCGTTCCAGCGCGGCATCGTCGCGCGCGGCGCGCGCCGCTGCTTCCGCCGCGCCGAGGCCGGCTTCGGCGACATCCATCAGCGTCATGCGGTACAGCGGCTCATCGGCTTCGGCTGGTGCGGTGGTTTCCACCGGTTCGATTGGCTCGGTCGGCGCGATCGTCGCGGACTGTGGTTCGGCCGGCGCTTCGTCGGCGGACGGCGCTGTCTGGTCGGCCGGGGTGTCGGTGCCATCGTGTGCATCGATGGCAACCGCCTCGTCGTCCGGCACGGCGGCCTGGGGCGCTTCCGGCTCAGGTTCGGCGGCGGTATCGCTGGCGGCCTCGTTGATCTCCTGATCGGCAGGATCGCCGGTCGCTTCAACGGCTGACGGCATCGTCTCCGGCAGTGGTGTCGGCGCCGGCGGCACGTCGGCCGGCAGCAGATGTTCGATGCCGTTGAAGATTTCCTTGCAGGCGCCGCAGCGCACCAGGCCGGAGCGCAGCTTCAGCTGGTCATGGGCAACCCGGAACGTGGTCCCGCAGTGCGGGCATTGGGTGGCCAGCGCCATGTCAATCGGCGCCGGGCGGCGCCAGCTGTCCGGCCAGCGCGACCCAGCCGTCCAGCCGGGCGGCGACCGTCAGCGGCAGGAATGGCGCGTAGGCGGCGATGACCTGTTCGGCCTGCTCGACCAGCACGCCGGACAGCAGCAGGCGGCCGCCCGGCGCCAGTTGCCGGCACAGCAGCGGCGCCAGCAATTGCAGCGGGCCGGACAGGATGTTGGCGACCACCAGATCGAAGCGCCGTTCGCCGGCCGCCCACTGGTCGGGCAGGAAATAGTCGATCGCGCAGCCGTTGCGCTCGCTGTTGTGGCGTGCCGCCTCGACCGCCTGCGGATCGATGTCGACCCCGGCCACGCTGGCGGCGCCGAGCTTGGCGGCGACGATCGCCAGGATGCCGGAACCGCAGCCGTAGTCGAGCACCGACTGGCCCTGCGGCGCGTGCGCTTCCAGCCATTCCATGCACAGTCGCGTGGTCGGATGGCTGCCGGTGCCGAACGCCAGGCCGGGATCGAGTTCCAGCACCAGCGCCTGCGGATTGGGCGCCTGATGCCAGCTCGGCACCACCCAGATGTTCTTGCCGATGTGGATCGGGTCGAATTGCGACTGCGTCAGCCGCACCCAGTCCTGTTCGGCCACTTCGCGCAGGCTGTACGGCAGGTCCGGCGCCAGGCCGCAGGCCGCAGCGGCATCGGCGGCCAGCGCGCCGGCATCGGCGCCGGCCGGCAGCAGCGCCACCACGCGGCTGCGTTCCCAGGCGGTCTGGCGCGGCTCCATGCCGGGTTCGCCGAACAGCGGCTGCTCGGCGGCGGTGCCGACGTCGGCGTCTTCCACCGATACCGACAGCGCGCCGGCTTCCAGCAGCGCGTCGGACAGCGCATCGGCGGCGTCGCGCGCGGTTTCGATGACGATTTCGGTCCAGCTCATCGGGCGGCCCTTATTTCTTCGGCTTGCTCATCACTTTCGCCAGTTCCGGCATTTCCGCCAGCTTCTGCTCCAGATAATGGATGTTGGTGCCGCCTTCGATGAAGCGGGCGTCGACCATCAGGTCGCGGTGCAGCGGAATGTTGGTCAGGATGCCCTCGACCACCATTTCCGACAGCGCGATCTGCATGCGCCGGATCGCCTGCTCGCGGGTCGGACCGTGGGCGATCACCTTGCCGACCATCGAATCGTAGGTCGGCGGCACGTAATAGCCGCTGTAGGCGTGCGAATCGACACGGATGCCGGGACCGCCCGGCGTGTGCCAGGCAGTGATGCGGCCCGGCGACGGCGTGAACTTGTACGGGTCCTCGGCATTGATGCGGCATTCGATCGCGTGCCCCTTCAGCTCGACGTCGCGCTGGCGGAAGCGCAGCTTTTCACCGGCGGCGATGCGGATCTGCTCCTGCACGATGTCGAGGCCGGTGATCATTTCGGTGACCGGATGCTCGACCTGCACGCGGGTGTTCATTTCGATGAAATAGAACTCGCCGTTTTCGTACAGGAATTCAAAGGTGCCGGCGCCGCGGTAGCCCATCCGCGCGCAGGCGGTGGCGCAGCGGTCGCCGATCTTTTCGATCAGCTTGCGCGGGATGCCGATCGCCGGCGCTTCCTCGATCACCTTCTGGTGACGGCGCTGCATCGAGCAGTCGCGTTCGCCGAGCCAGATGGCATTCTTGAATTCGTCGGCCAATACCTGGATCTCGATGTGGCGCGGATTCTCCAGGTACTTCTCCATATAGACTTCCGGATTGCCGAATGCGGTACCGGCCTCGGTCTTGGTCATCGTCACCGCGTTCAGCAGCGCCGCCTCGGTATGCACCACGCGCATGCCGCGGCCGCCGCCGCCGCCGGCCGCCTTGATGATCACCGGATAGCCGATCTTGCGGGCGACGCGGATGATTTCCTTCGGATCTTCCGGCAGCGCGCCGTCCGAGCCGGGCACGCATGGCACGCCGGCCTTGATCATCGCCTGCTTGGCCAGCACCTTGTCGCCCATCTGGCGGATCGATTCCGGGCGCGGGCCGATGAAGACGAAGCCGGACTGCTCGACCCGCTCGGCGAAGTCGGCGTTTTCCGACAGGAAACCGTAGCCGGGATGGATCGCCTGGGCATCGGTGACTTCGGCGGCGCTGATGATCGCCGGCATGTTCAGGTAGCTCAGCGACGATGCCGCCGGGCCGATGCAGACCGATTCCTCGGCCAGCTTGACGTATTTGGCTTCACGGTCGGCTTCGGAATGCACCACCACCGTCTTGATGCCCATTTCACGGCAGGCGCGCTGGATGCGCAGGGCGATCTCGCCGCGGTTGGCGATCAGGATCTTTTCAAACATGGGCGGCCTCCATGGCAGCAGCCGGGCGGCTTGGCCGCGCGGCGCGCCTGGCAATCAGGTTTTGTTCAGGCATGGAAAGGAAATCAAAGACGTTGCGGGCGGCGCGTGGCAAGCTGGCCGGCGCGCCGGAAGGCGGCGCGGGCTGATTAGCCGATCACGAACAGCGGCTGGCCGAATTCCACCGGCTGGCCGTTCTCGACCAGAATCTGCTTGACCACGCCGGCGACATCGGCATCGATTTCGTTGAGCAGTTTCATCGCCTCGATGATGCACAGCGTATCGCCTTCGCCGACGCTGGCGCCGATTTCGACGTACGGCGGCGAACCCGGCGCCGACGAGCGGTAGAAGGTGCCGACCATCGGCGACTTCACCACATGGCCTTCCGGCACCGCCGGCGCCGGTGCGGCAGCCGGCGCCGCGGACGCCGCCACCGGAGCCGGCGCGGGCGCGGCCAGAGCGGCCTGGTTCTGCGGCTGCATCATCACCATCTGCTGCTGCGGCACCGGCGACGACTTCAGGATGCGGACCTTGCTTTCGCCTTCGGTGACTTCCAGTTCGGCGATGTCGGATTCGGCCACCAGGTCGATCAGGGTTTTGAGTTTACGTAAATCCATGTGAATTCCTTCGGTCGGAAGTGTTCTTGGTTTTCGAATGCACGCGCCGCGCGACGGAGAAGCGCGAAAGATGCGTAAAGTTAAAGCTCGTTCAGGACAAAATCGATGGCGTAGCGATACCCGGCCGGCCCCAGTCCGCAGATCACGCCGGCCGCCAGTGCCGACAGGTAGGAAACGTGCCGGAACGGTTCGCGCCGATGCACGTTCGAGATGTGCACCTCGACGAACGGGATCGCCACCGCCGCCAGCGCGTCGCGCAGCGCGACGCTGGTATGGGTCAGGCCACCCGGATTGATGACGATCGCTGTCACCCCTTCGGCGCGGGCGGCGTGGATGCGGTCGATCAACGCGCCTTCATGGTTGCTCTGGAATGCCGCCAGCCGGGCGCCGGCGGTGGCGGCCTGCGCTTGCGCGGCGCTCTCGATGTCGGCCAGCGTGGTGCTGCCGTATACTTCCGGCTCCCGTGTGCCCAGCAGATTCAGGTTGGGCCCGTTGAGTAGAAGTAGATTTTTTGCCATGGAGATGTGACTCCGTTTGCCGACGATGGCGAATTTTGCCGCCAAATGCCGCCGATTGGCAAGGTAAAAGATTTTCCGGGGCTACAACGCGGCGAGTTCCTGGCGCAGCTCGTCGAGTTTCAGCCGACCCAGAAAAGTCTTGCGGATCTGGCCGTCGGCACCGATGACGACGGTGAACGGCAGGCCGCCCGCCTGGTTGCCGAACAGCCGCGACAACTCGCTGCCGCCCATGCCGGCGACGTAGACAGGATAGCCGATTTTCAGCTTTGCCGAAAATTCGGCAATGTTGGCTGCGGAATCGATGCCGATGCCGATGATCTGGATATTCTTGCCTTGCAGTTCGGTTTGCAGATGGGTCAGCTCCGGCATTTCCTCGACGCACGGCGCGCACCAGGTGGCCCAGAAATTCACCACCAGATTCTTGCCGCGCCATTGCGACAGCGGCTGCGCGGTGCCGGCGGCATCCGGCAGCGTCTGGCCGTACAGGTTGGACACCGCGGCCGGCTGTGCCGCCGCCGGCGTGAAATGGCTGGCGCTGAAATACATGCCGGCGCCGGCGCAGAGTACGCCGATCACCACCAGCAGCGCGAGTTGGCTTTTTCTCATGGATTGGGAGTTTCCTCGATCAGTTGGCGCAGCGCCTCGGCGTCGCAGCGCGGGATTTTGCGGCCGGAACCGCTGCGGGCGGCGCTGCGCAGGTCGTCCGGTTCATACAGCGCCAGATGCAGTCCCTCGCCTTGGGCCAGAAAACTGAAGGTTTCGACCGCGTCCGAATGGCCGTTGAAGTGCGGCGTTTCCGACACTTCGAAGTTGATCCGCTGATCCAGCAGGAACATTGCCACTTCCTTGCCGTTGTCGGGAAACAGTTGCAGATAGATATCGGAATGCTCGCCGGCGGTGCCGTTCTGCACCGCGCCGGTCAGGTAGGGGCGGAAGCGCGCCAGCCGTTCCATCCATTCCAGCGCCAGCCAGCGCAGCTTCAGCAGCCGCGCTGGCTGGCTGTCGGCCAGGAACAATTCGTTGTAGCGCCGGACTTCTTCCTCGATCTGGGCGTTGTCCGGCAGAATGTCGCCGCGGATGCGGGTGTCGCCGAGCAGCTGGCGCGCGCTCTTGCGCTTGGCGCTGGCGTAGTCGGCGCCGTCCTCGGCGATCAGGCGGGCGGCGCCGGCGGCGATTTCGGCGCGCAGGCTTTCGACAGGGGTTTCCGGGTTCATCTTTGCGGGGCGGCCGGTTCGACGGCGGCCGCTCGGGTAAAATCGTGGTTGCGCCGGCCGCTGGCGCGCGGCTCGGTCCGGCCGCCCGCCAGCGGCCGGCGCGGCGTTTCCTCATCCCCGGAATTCTACAATGCATATCCACATCCTCGGCGTCTGCGGCACTTTCATGGGCGGGCTGGCGCTGCTGGCGCGCGATGCCGGACACCGGGTCACCGGCTGCGACAGCAACGTCTATCCGCCGATGAGCACGCAATTGCAGGCGCAGGGCATCGAGCTGATCGAAGGTTTCGATCCGGTTCAGGTCGATCTGCGGCCGGATTTGTTCGTGATCGGCAACGTGGTGTCGCGCGGCAATCCGCTGATGGAGGAAATTCTCAATCGCGGCCTGCCCTACGTTTCCGGTCCGCAATGGATCGGCCAGCACATCCTGCAGGACAAATGGGTGCTGGCGGTGGCCGGCACCCACGGCAAGACCAGCACCGCCTCGATGCTGGCCTGGATACTGGAAGACGCCGGCTACGCGCCGGGTTTCCTGATCGGCGGCGTGCCGCTGAATTTCGGCGTGTCGGCGCGCGCGCCGGGCGCCGGTTCGGAGTTTTTCGTCATCGAGGCGGACGAATACGACACCGCCTTCTTCGACAAGCGCAGCAAGTTCGTCCACTACCGCGCGCGCACCGCGATCCTGAACAACCTGGAATACGATCACGCCGACATCTTCCCTGATCTGGCGGCGATCGAAACCCAGTTCCATCATCTGGTGCGCACCGTGCCCGGCATCGGCCGGCTGCTGGTGAATGGCGACGAGCCGGCGCTGCGGCGCGTGTTGGCGCGCGGCTGCTGGAGCGAGCGGGAATGGTTCGGCGGCGCCGAGGCGGATACGGATGCCGACTGGATGCTCGGACCGGTGCGGGCCGACGGCGGTTTCGACGTGCTGCTGCGCGGCCGGATTCAGGGCACGGTGCGCTGGGCGCTGCTGGGCGAGCACAACCGGCGCAATGCGCTGGCGGCGATCGCCGCTGCCCGCCACGTCGGCGTGGCGCCGGCGCGCGCCGCCGAGGCGCTGGCGCGCTTTCAGAACGTCAAGCGGCGCATGGAATTGCGCGGCAGCGTCGGCGGCGTGAATGTTTACGATGATTTCGCCCATCATCCGACCGCGATCGCCACCACCATCGCCGGGCTGCGGCAGAAGGTTGGCGACGCCCGCATCCTGGCGGTGCTGGAACCGCGCTCGAACACGATGAAGCTGGGAGCGATGAAGGCGGCGCTGGCGCCGAGTCTGGCCGGCGCCGATCTGGTGTTCGGCTATGGCGTCGAAGGCAGCGGCCGCGACGCCCTCGGCTGGGACCTGGGCGCCGCGCTGGCGCCGCTGGGCGGGAAAGCGTCCGCTCACTCCGATCTGGCATCGCTGGTGGCGGCGGTGGCGCGGGCGGCGCGCAGCGGCGACCATATCCTGGTGATGAGCAACGGCGGCTTCGGCGGCGTGCACCAGAAAATCCTCGACGCGCTGGCCCGATGATCCTGTACCTGCACGGCTTCCGTTCGTCGCCGCAATCGTTCAAGGCGCGCCTGATCGGCGAGCGACTGCAGGCGCTCGGGCGCGGCGCCGACTACCTGTGTCCGCAACTGCCGGCCTCGCCGGCGGCGGCAGTGGCGCTGACCGGGCGGCTGGTGGCGGACTGCGCGCCGCAGCGGCTGGCGCTGATCGGCTCGTCGCTGGGCGGCTATTACGCCACCTGGCTGGCCGAGCGGCTCGGCTGCCGCGCGGTGCTGCTGAACCCGGCGGTGGCGCCGCCGGCCGATCTGGAAAAATACGTCGGTGTGAGCACCGACTGGCATTCCGGCGCGCCGTTCGAATTCAAGGTCGAGTATCTGGACGAGTTGCGGGCGCTGGCGGTGCCGCAAATCAGCGCGCCGCAGCGTTATTTCCTGCTGGCGGCGACCGGCGACGAAGTGCTGGACTGGCGCCAGATGGTGGCGCACTACCCGGGCGCGCACCAGCATGTGATCGACGGCAGCGACCACGGGATCGCCGATTTCGCGCACTATCTGGATCGCGTGCTGGCATTCTGCGACGGCACCGCGCCGGCCCCCGATCCCTGATCGGTCATCGCATATACTCCCCGACATGCCGGGCTGTACCGGGCATGGGTGTTACATTTTTTCAACATACTCCCCGGATCGTGCGAAATCGCATGGTTCGCCAACGATAGTGCAGTCGATGAATCTATTTTTCGAAGAGTCCGGTGATTTCAAGGCCGCCGCGGTCCTGTCCCAGCAGGGCGAGGCCTACCAGGTCGAGCTGCCGTCCGGCAAGCGCAGCAAGGTGCGCGCGCGCGACGTGCTGCTGCAGTTCACCGAGCCGCGCCCGGAGCAGCTGCTGGCCGAGGCGCAGGCGCTGGCCGGCGAGATCGACCTCGACTTTCTGTGGGAAGTGGCGGGGCAGGACGAATTCGGCTTCGCCGAGCTGGGTGGCGAATACTTCGGCCACGCGCCCGAGCCGCAGGAAGCGGCCGGCCTGCTGATGCGGCTGCACGGCGCGCCGATCTATTTCTACAAGAAGGGCAAGGGCCGCTACAAGGCGGCGCCGGAAGCCTCGCTGAAGGCGGCGCTGGCCGGCATCGAAAAGAAGCGCCAGCAGCAGCTGGTGCAGGCCGACTACGTGAAGCAGCTGAAGGAGGGCCGGCTGCCGGAACCGATGCGGGCGATCGCCCGCCAGCTGCTGTTCAAGCCGGACAAGAACGGCATCGAATACAAGGCGCTGGAAGCGGCCTGCCACGAATTGCAGACGCAGCCGGCGGCGCTGATGCTGGCCACCGGCGGCATCGCCTCGGCCGAGGAGCTGCATTGCGCGCGCTTCCTGCTGGAATATTTCCCGAAGGGGCAGGGCTTCGCGCCGCTGCCGGTGCCGGCGCCGCCGGCGCTGCCGCAAGTGGCGGTGCAGGCATTCTCGATCGACGATGCCAGCACCACCGAGATCGACGACGCGTTTTCGCTCACCCGCGAGGCCGACGGCCGGCTGCGGATCGGCATCCACATCGCCGCGCCCGGCCTCGGCATCCGCCCCGGCGACGCGCTCGACGCGGTGGCGCGCGCGCGCATGTCGACCGTCTACGCGCCCGGCATGAAGATCACCATGCTGCCGGACGAAGTCATCGACGCCTACACGCTGGCGGCCGGCAAGGCCTGCCCGGCGCTGTCGCTGTACGCGCTGGTCGATCCGGCCGACTGGTCGGTGGTGTCCACCGAAACCCGCGCCGAGATGGTCACCATCGCCAGCAATCTGCGCCATAACGATCTGGACGCGCTGGTCACCGAGGAGGCGCTGGCAAACGGCGGCGGCGACTATCCGCATCGCGAAGAACTGGCGTTGCTGTGGCAATGGGCGCAGGCGCTGGAGCGCGTGCGCATGGCCAAACGCGAGAGCTTCGGCCTGCGGCCGGAACAGACCAACCGGGTCGATTTCAATTTCCGCGTCGATGACGGCGTGGTGACGATCGAACGGCGCAAGCGCGGCGCGCCGCTGGACAAGATCGTCGCCGAATTGATGATCTTCGCCAACAGCAGCTGGGGCAAGCTGTTGCAGGAACACGGCGTGCCCGGCATCTACCGCGCCCAGGGCGGCTCCGGCGGCTGGGCGGCGCGCATGCAGGTGCGGATGGTCACCCATCCGGCGCCGCATCAGGGCTTGGGCGTCGATCAATATATATGGAGCACCTCGCCGCTGCGGCGCTACCCGGACCTGGTGAACCAGTGGCAGCTGCTGGCCTGCATCGAGCATGGCGTCGCCGCGCCGCTGGCGGCGCCGTTCCGCCAGCGCGACGCCGACCTGTTCGCGATCGTTTCCGCCTTCGAAGGCGTGTACGCCGGCTATGCCGACTTCCAGTCGACGATGGAGCGCTACTGGTGCCTGCGCTGGCTGGATCAGCGCCAGGCGCTGGCCGAACCGGCCCAGCCGCAGCGCGTCGAGGCGGTGGTGCTGAAGGAGGAAATCCTGCGCCTGACCGACATCCCGCTGGTGATCAAGCTGCCCGGCATGCCGGAACTGGCGCGCGGCACCCAGGTGCGGCTCGATCTGCTGCGCTGGGACGAGGTCGATCTCAGCGTCGAGGCGCGCCTGCACGAGGTCGAAGCGGCGCCGGCGGCGGATTTCGCGCTGGAGGCCGAACCCGAGGTCGCCGAAATGGAAACCACGCCGCTGCCGGAAGCCGGGGCGGCCGAACCGGCACCGCCGCAGCCGGAGGCGCCGCAATGATGCGCCGCCGACGGTTCGCGGCCGGCGCCGCTTGACGTAGAATCGCCTTTCCCGTTGTCCTGCTGAAGCGCCCCGGCCGCGTGAAACTGCTCCCGCAAAACCGTATCCTGGCGATCGCCATCGCCTTTTCGCTGCTCGCCCATGGCGCGCTGCTGGCGGTGCGCTTTGCGGCGCCGGAACGGCGCCAGCAGCCGTTCGACCCCGGCCTCGAAGTGATCCTGGTGAACGCTCGCCACGACAAGGCGCCGCTGAAGGCCGACGCGCTGGCGCAGGCCAATCTGGACGGCGGCGGCAATGCCGAGCAGGGGCGCGCCAAGTCGCCGCTGCCGGATCTGCGTAAGAGCGAAAACGGCGACAGCGCTCGCAAGGCGCGGCGCCGCGTGGCCGAGCTGGAGCAGAGCCAGAAGAAACTCCTGCAAAGCCTGGCCGCCGACAGCGCGCTGAAGACCGCGCCGTCGGCGCAGCAGCCGCAGGAAGCGCCGCCGCAGCCGCAGGGCATCGACGCGATGGATAGCGCCCAGGCGATCGCCCGGATGGAAGCCGAGATCGCGAAAAACATCGAGGATTACAACAAGCGGCCGAAGAAGACCCAGATCACCGCCAGCACGCGCGAGGTCGGCTACGCGATGTACTACAAGACGCTGCAGGACCGCATCGAAAAGATCGGCACACTGAATTTCCCGCAGCACAACGGCAAGAAGCTGTACGGCGAGCTGGTGCTGTACATCCCGATCTATCAGGACGGCACGCTGTACCAGAAGGAGGGCGGCCCGCGTGTCGAGCGTTCGTCCGGCAATCCGGCGCTGGATCAGGCGGCGCTGCGGATCGTCGCCCGCGCCGCGCCGTTTGGCCGCTTCCCGCCCAACATGCGCAGTTCCGGCAAGGACGACGTCTGGGAAGTGATCACCCGTTTCAATTTCACGCGCGACGAAGCGCTGAAGGCCGAATTGCGAGGCGGCTAGCAGATGGACATCGACCGTTACGTGGTGATCGGCCAGCCGGTGGCGCACAGCAAGTCGCCCGACATCCACGCCCGCTTCGCCGCCCAGACCGGACAGCGGCTGACGTATGAGCGGCTGGCGGCGCCGCTGGACGGTTTCGCCGCCAGCGTGCGCGAATTCATCGGTGCGGGCGGGCGCGGCGCCAACGTCACGGTGCCGTTCAAGCTGGAGGCGTTCGAACTGGCCGACACGCTGTCGGAGCGGGCGCGCGCCGCCGGCGCCGTCAATACCCTGAGTTTCGACGGCGGTCGCATTGCCGGCGACAACACCGACGGCGTCGGGCTGGTGGCCGACATTGCCGGCAATGCCGGCGTCGCGCTGGCCGGCCGCCGCATCCTGCTGGTCGGCGCCGGCGGCGCCGCGCGCGGCGTCATGCTGCCGCTGCTGCGCGAGCGGCCGGCGCTGCTGCTGGTGGCCAACCGCACGCCGGAGCGCGCCGCCGAACTGGCGCGGCGCTTCACCGCGCAGGGGCCGGTGGCGGCCGCCGCCTTCGGGCAGCTGGAGGTGGAAGCGCCGTTCGACGTCATCATCAACGCCACCTCGGCCAGTCTCGATGACCAGTTGCCGCCGCTGCCGCCGTCGCTGTTCGGCGCCGGCAGCTTCTGCTACGACATGATGTATGGCGCCGCGCCGACCGTGTTCCTGCGCTTCGCCGCCGGCCACGGCGCCCGCACCCGCGACGGCCTCGGCATGCTGGTTGAACAGGCCGCCGAATCCTTCTTCGTCTGGCGTGGCGTGCGGCCGCAGACCGCGCCGGTACTGGCCGGGCTGCGCGCCCGGCTGACCGCAGGATGAGCAGGCGACTGGCGCGCGGGCTGCTGTGGCTGCTGGCGGCGGCGCTGGCGCTGGTGCTGCTGGTGCAGCTGTATTTCTTCGCGCAGATCTGGTGGTGGGTCGATCACAATCCGACCTCCACCAGCTTCATGCACCAGCAGCTGCAGGTGCTGCGCGAAAAGAATCCGCAGGCGCGGCTGCAATACCGGTGGGTGCCGTACCGCAGCATTTCCAGCCACCTGAAGCGCGCCATCATCGCCTCCGAGGATTCCGGTTTCGCCGAACATCAGGGCGTCGATTGGGAGGCGCTGGAAAAGGCTTACCAGAAGAACCAGAAGAAGGGCCGGGTGGTGGCCGGCGGCTCGACCATCACCCAGCAGCTGGCGAAGAACCTGTTTCTGTCGGGGAATCGCAGCTATCTGCGCAAGGCCCAGGAATTCGTCATCACCTACATGCTCGAATTCTGGATGGACAAGCAGCGCATCTTCGAGATCTACCTGAACGTGGTCGAGTGGGGCAACGGCGTCTATGGCGCCGAGGCGGCGGCGCGCCACTACTACGGCATTTCCGCCGCCGCGCTGGCTCCGGCGCAGGCGGCGCGGCTGGCGGTGATGCTGCCGAATCCGCGCTACTACGACCGCAACCGCGGTTCCGCCTATCTGGAGCGCCGCACCGCGCTGATCCTGCGCCGCATGGGCGCGGCCGAGCTGCCCTAGCCGCGCCGGCCAGCGCCGCCGCCGTCGCTTGCCTGCACCGGGGCTTGAAAGTACACTTGCGCTGTTCGCGTTCGCGAATGGCGCGACAGCCGGCGGATTCGGCTGTCATCGCGCGGTCATCCGTCCCGATTAGACTGTAGAGTGCGTTGCTGGCGCGATGCCATCCGACCGGGTGGCGCGGCGCCGAGCGCGCGAGCCGGACCCCGCCCCCGATTCTGCGTGCAAACCACGACGGTTTGCCGAACGGCCTGCGCCGCCATCGGCGCAGCAGGAAATCACATGATCAATGTATTCGTATTGCAAAACGGGCGGCTCAACCAGACCAAGGTGGAAACGCGCGCGGACCTGGAAAACAGCCGTCCGGTCTGGGTCGATCTGACCGATCCCAACGACGACGAGCGCACCTGGGTCAAGAGCATCTATGGCGTCACGCTGCCGGGCGAGGACGAGGTCAAGGACATCGAGGCCTCGGCGCGCTACTACGAAGCGGAAAACGGCGACCTGCACCTGCGCACCGATTTCCTGATCGACGAGGACGACGGCCCGACGCCGACCGTCACCGTCGCCTTCATCCTGGCGCGCAACATGCTGTTTTCGATGCACAGCGAAGACCTGCCGGTGTTCCGGCTGGTGCGCCTGCGCGCGCGCTCGCGGCCCGGTTCGATTTCCGACTACAAGGACGTGCTGATCGACCTGTATTCGACCGATGCCGAATATTCCGCCGATGCGCTGGAAGGCATCTACCAGAACCTGGAAGCGGTCAGCCGCAGCGTGCTGCAGAAGGAAATGACCGATGGCGCTGCCGCCGAAATCCTGAACGCGATCGCCCAGGAAGAAGACTTGAACGGTCGCATCCGCCGCAACATGATGGATACCCGGCGCGCGGTCAGCTTCCTGATGCGCGGCCGCCTGCTGAATCCGGACCAGTTCGAGGAAGCGCGGCAGATCCTGCGTGACATCGAATCGCTGGACGGCCACACCGCCTTCCTGTTCGACAAGATCAACTTCCTGATGGATGCGACGGTCGGCTTCATCAACATCAACCAGAACAAGATCATCAAGATCTTCTCGGTGGCCTCGGTGGCGTTCCTGCCGCCGACGCTGATCGCCAGCGTCTACGGCATGAACTTCAAGGTGATGCCGGAATTCGACTGGAGCTTCGGCTACCCGATGGCGCTGCTGATGATGGTGGCGTCGGCGCTGGCGCCGTTCTGGTATTTCCGCCGGCGCGGCTGGCTGAAGAACTAGCGCGCTCCGGCCGGCGCACGCCATGATGAAAAAACCCGCAGCGCGTCAGGCGTTGCGGGTTTTTTTCTGATCAGAGATTGCCGATCGGCTGCATTTCCAGCCAGGCGGTGCCTTCCACCGGTTCGCCATTCAGCGTGCCGGTAACGTTACCCAGGCCTTCGTAGACGAATCGATCCTCCACTTTCGCCTCCTGCTCGTCCCAGGCCATCTTGACGTGCAGATGAGTCGGATATTCGCCGTCCAGATCGATCTTGAACTCGGTGTGATATTTCAGCTTGGATCGCGGGCTGGTCCATATCTTGTCGGTCAGCGGCGTCACCCGGATATCCTGCATATTCCAGCGGTAGGCCGGTTCCAGCACGCCATTCGGATTTTTCGGCGCATCGTGGGTGAACAGCGAGCTGATCGGGTAGTCGCCGAGCGGGGTGCCGACCACGGTGGTCATCAGGGCTTTCTTCTGCTTGGGGAACTGCATGATGAAGAAAGACCAGGTGGCGTCGGCGATGATGTCGTCGGTGGATTTTTCAAAGGTCTGATAGACGACGTCCATCCACAGCAGCCCGCCGGTGCCCTCGGCGATCGGCATGCCGTCGCGTTTGACCGAGTAGGTCAGCACTTTCAGGAACGGCGCCGAATAATAGTACGATCCCTGACCGGTCATCGGGTCCTGGGTGGCGCGCAGGTATTTTTCCATCGAGCCGCCGTAGTTTTCCATCACGGCTTTTCTCTGGGCCGGATACAGCCAGTTCGGCATGAAGGCGTTGGCGCCAAAGCCTTCGCTGACGAAACCCATGCTGTCTTCCACCAGCACCGTGGTTTCCAGCAAGCCATTTTCATTGTCCTGGTTGTAGGAGAGGAGTTCGTAGCGGGCGCCCGGCTGGCCGAAAGTGCCGGAGACGATCCGGGCCCGGGTGGTGTTTTGCGGCGTGACCGAGCCGGGCGGATTGTCCTGGGTGAGGCGGAAATCCCACGGCTGCTGGATGCTGATCGAGTTGCCCAGATAAGGCAGGCCGATGGTGCCGCCCAGCAGAATGCGCTTCAGGCTTTCGTTGTTGACCCCGGTTCCGACCATGATCAGCGGGATTCTTGCGCTTGCGATCGGCTTGGCCATGCGCTGGACCAGGCTGAAATAGGCTTGCCGCGGCTCTCCTTCTCCTCCCAGGTAGCCAAAAAAGCAGTAACCCTGCAGCGAAATGCCAGGCTGGTTGAAGGACAGGAATTTTTCCAGTCCGGCCGGGCTTTGGGTCTGGGTCAGGCGCTGGTTGTCGGCGTAGTACAGGCTGCCGATGTCGAGCGTGGTCACGCTGGCCTGATTGATGCCGGGCTTGACCTGGACTGCCTGGCTGGTGGTTCCCAGCAGCGCGCCATCCGCATTGAAGGCGGAACTGCGGATACGGTAGGCGCCGGTGCGCTGGACCGGGAATTCGATCTGAACAGATTCGCTTTTGGCGGGCACCTCGGCCTTCAGGAAATCCAGCGGTTTGCCCTGTTCGTCGAGCAGTTCGACCTGAAACCAGCTGATGCCGTCAAGCAGCTCGATCGCTTGATGCCACTCGTCCGAAGGAGTGGGGTTGGTCGATAGCTGCACCTGCAGATTGGCTGGGGCATCGCCCTGACCCGAGGAGCACCCGCCCAGCACCACAAGCGCGGCCAGAGCGGTGGTGGCCAGGAACTTTTTCCAGATTGAACCAGACATTCAAACTCCATTGATAAAATTGATATACGGAAACATGGCTTATAGCATGTCCGTCGTCGCCAGTCTGCAGAAAGACGCCGCCGCCCCGTCTGCGGGAAAGCGCGAATCACCCTCCGAGGGAAGGCATCCGCCAGCGCGCCGCCGTTTCGTTACACTGCGGAGGTGCGGCGCCGCCGTCAGTGGAACCGAAACCCGATGAACATGCCTTCCGAAACTTCTTTCACCGCCAGCCGCCAGCGGCAGGTGGCGGAGGCGCTGCGCGCCTGCCTGCCGGCGCATGGCGTGCTGTCCGCCGCCGAAGATACCCGCCCCTACGAATGCGACGGCCTGGCCGCCTACCGGCAATTGCCGATGGTGGTGGCGCTGCCGGAAAACGAGGCGCAGTTGATCGCGGCGTTGAAGGTCTGCCGTGAACTGAAAGTGCCGATCGTGCCGCGTGGCGCCGGTACCGGCCTGTCCGGCGGCGCCCAGCCGATCGCCGACGGCGTGGTGCTGTCCACCGCCAAGATGAAGCGCATCCTGGCGCTCGATCCGCTGGCGCGCACCGCCGTGGTACAGCCGGGCGTGCGCAATCTGGCGATCTCGGAAGCGGCGGCGCCGCACGGCCTGTACTACGCGCCCGATCCGTCCTCGCAGATCGCCTGCAGCATCGGCGGCAACGTCGCCGAGAATTCCGGCGGCGTGCATTGCCTGAAGTACGGGCTGACCGTGCACAACGTGCTGCGCGTGCGGATGGTGACCATCGACGGCGAGGTGGTCGAACTCGGCGGCGGCGCCCCGGACGCGCCGGGGCTCGATTTGCTGGCGGTGTTCATCGGCTCCGAAGGCATGCTCGGCGTGGTCACCGAAGTGACGGTGCGGCTGGTGCCGAAGCCGCAGACGGCGCGGGTCATCATGGCCTCGTTCGACGACGTGACCAAGGGCGGCGACGCGGTGGCGGCGGTGATTGCCGCCGGCATCATTCCGGCCGGGCTGGAAATGATGGACCGCACCAGCTCGCGCATGGTCGAGCCGTTCGTCCAGGCCGGCTACGACACCGAGGCGGCGGCGATCCTGCTGTGCGAATCGGATGGCACCGCCGAGGAGGTGGAGGAAGAAATCGCCCGCATGAGCGCGGTGCTGGCCGCCGCCGGCGCCACCCGGCTGGAAGTGTCGCAATCGGAAGCCGAGCGGCTGCGCTTCTGGTCCGGCCGCAAGAATGCCTTCCCGGCGGCCGGCCGTATCTCGCCCGACTATTACTGCATGGACGGCACCATCCCGCGCAACAAGCTGGCGCAGGTGCTGCTCGGCATCGAAGCGATGGAAACCGAGTACGGCCTGCGCTGCGCCAATGTCTTTCATGCCGGCGACGGCAACCTGCATCCGCTGATCCTGTTCGATGCCAACCTGCCGGGTGAATTCGAGCGCGCCGAGCGCTTCGGCGCGGCGATCCTGGAATTGTGCGTCGAGGTCGGCGGCACCATCACCGGCGAGCACGGGGTCGGCATCGAAAAGATCAATTCGATGTGCGTGCAGTTCTCGCCCGAGGAGCGGGAAGCCTTCTTCGGCGTCAAGCGCGCGTTCGATCCGGCCTTCCTGCTGAATCCGGACAAGGCGATTCCGACGCTGGTGCGCTGCGCCGAATACGGCAAGATGCACGTGCGGCGCGGCGCGCTGAAATTTCCCGACCTGCCGCGTTTCTGAGGCCAGCACATGGAACAGATGGAACAACTCCTGCAGCAATGGCGTGAACGGATCGCCGACGCCAGCGCGCGCCGCCAGCCGCTGCGCATCGTCGGCGGCGGCAGCAAGGACTGGTATGGCGAGCCGTTCGACGCCACCGCCGAAGTGCTGGAAACCACAGCCTGTCGTGGCATCGTCGATTACGAGCCGACCGAGCTGGTGATCACCGCGCGCTGCGGCACGCCGCTGGCCGAGGTCGAAGCGGCGCTGGCGGAACGGCAGCAGATGCTGGCGTTCGAGCCGCCGCATTTCGGCGCCCGCGCCACCGTCGGCGGCATGGTCGCGGCCGGGTTGTCCGGTCCGCGCCGCCAGGCTGCCGGCGCGGTGCGCGATTTCGTGCTCGGCGCGGTGCTGATGGATGGGCGCGGCGAGGTGCTGCGCTTCGGCGGTCAGGTGATGAAGAACGTCGCCGGTTACGATGTATCACGGCTGCTGGCCGGTTCGCTCGGTGTGCTCGGGCTGATTCTGGAGGTGTCGCTGAAGGTGCTGCCGCAGCCGGCGGCGCGCGCCACGCTGCGTTTCGAGTTGCCGCAGGAGCAGGCGCTGGAGGAATTGAACCGCTGGGGCGGCCAGCCGCTGCCGATCACCGCCTCGGCCTGGCGCGACGGCCAGCTGACGCTGCGGCTGGAAGGCGCGGCGGCGGCGGTGGCCGGCGCCCGTGTCCGGCTCGGCGGCGCGGTGCTGGATGAGACGCAGGCGGAACGGTTCTGGCGCGGCTTGCGCGAGCAGGACGATGACTTTTTCGGCGCCGTCGGCAGCGACGAGCTGTGGCGGCTGGCGCTGCCGACCATCGCGCCGCCGCTGGCATTGCCGGGCGCGCAACTGATCGAATGGGGCGGCGGCCAGCGCTGGCTGCGGGCGGCGCCGGATGCCGCCACGGCGGTGCGCGCCGCCGCCACGGCAGCCGGCGGCCACGCCACGCGCTGGCGCGGTGTTTCAGCCGCTGGCGCCGGCGCGGTGTTCCAGCCGCTGGCGCCGGCGCTGGCGGCGATCCACCGGCGGCTGAAGGCCGGTTTCGATCCGGCCGGCATCTTCAACCCCGGCCGCATGTATCCGGACCTGTAGGCGCACATCATGCAAACCAATCTGGCCGATTTCATCCAGCACACGCGCGACGGCGAGGAGGCCGACGCGATCCTGCGCAAGTGCGTGCATTGCGGCTTCTGCACCGCCACCTGCCCGACCTACCAGCTGCTCGGCGACGAACTGGATGGCCCGCGCGGCCGCATCTACCTGATCAAGCAGGTGCTGGAAGGCCAGCCGGCCTCCGCCAGCACCCAGCTGCATCTGGACCGCTGCCTGACCTGCCGCAACTGCGAAACCACCTGCCCGTCCGGCGTGCAGTACGGCCGGCTGCTCGACATCGGCCGCAAGGTGGTCGAGCAGCAGGTGGCGCGGCCGCTGCCGCAGCGCTTCGCGCGCACGCTGCTGAAGGAATTCCTGCCGCGCCGCCGGCTGTTCACACCGGCGTTGAAGGTTGGGCAATGGCTGCGGCCGCTGCTGCCGGCGGCGCTGAAGAACAAGGTGCCGGCGGCGCGGCCGGCCGGTGTCTGGCCGCGTGCCGGCCATGCGCGCAAGATGCTGCTGCTGGACGGCTGCGTGCAGCCGGCGCTGTCGCCGAACATCAATGCCGCCGCCGCCCGCGTGTTCGACGCGCTTGGCGTGCAATTGATCGTCGCGCCGAAGGCCGGCTGCTGCGGCGCGATCCGCCATCACCTGAACGATCAGGACGGCGGCCTGGACGACATGCGGCGCAATATCGACGCCTGGTGGCCGTATGTCGAGAGCGGCGCGGTCGAGGCGATCGTGATGACCGCCTCCGGCTGCGGCGTCACCGTCAAGGAATACGGCCATCTGCTGGCCGGCGACGCCGTCTACGCGGCCAAGGCGGCGCGCATCTCGGCGCTGACCAAGGACTTGAGCGAGCTGCTGCCGGACTTTCAGGAGGACTTGCTGCGCCTGCTGCCGGGCGCGGTCGGTCGCCGCGTCGCCTGGCATCCGCCATGCACGCTGCAGCACGGCCAGCAGATTCGCGGCAAGGTCGAGGGTCTGCTGCGCGCGCTCGGCGTCGACGTGCAATTGTGCGCCGACAGCCATCTGTGCTGCGGCTCGGCCGGCACCTATTCGGTGCTGCAGCCGGAACTGTCGCTGCGGCTGCGCGACGACAAGCTGAACCAGCTGCAGGCGACGCAACCGGAAATGATCGTGTCGGCCAACATCGGCTGCGTCACGCATCTGCAATCGGGCACCGGAACGCCGGTGCGGCACTGGATCGAGCTGATCGACAGCGCGCTGGCGCGCCGCTGAACCGTCACGCCGATCGCCGCTCCAGGCAGGTTTGGAGCAAGGACGCGAGCCCATGGAACAGGCACCGGACATTCTGGTCTGCACGATCGGTCATTCGACCCGGCCGCTGGAAGAATTCGCCGCGCTGCTGCGGGCCAACGGCGTGCAGCGCGTGCTGGACGTGCGCACGGTGCCGCGTTCGCGCCACAACCCGCAGTACAACCTGGATGTGCTGCCGGACGCGCTGAGCGCCTTCGGCATCGACTATTCGCATCTGGCGGGGCTAGGCGGCCTGCGCCATGCGCGCCGCGATTCCGTCAACACCGGCTGGCGCAACCTGTCGTTTCGCGGTTATGCCGATTACATGCAGGGCGCTGAATTCGCCGCCTGCCTCGACCAAGCGATCGCGCTGGCAAGGCGCCAGCGCTGCGCGCTGATGTGCGCGGAAGCGGTGCCGTGGCGCTGCCATCGTTCGCTGATCGCCGACGCACTGCTGCTGCGCGGCATCCGCGTCGACGACATCATCGACGCGCACCCGCGCAAGCCGCACCGGCTGACGCCGTGGGCGCGTGCCGATGGATTGGTGTTGACATATCCACCAGAACAAAAATAGGGGAGTATGCCTCGTAGATGTCCGTTTGGCGCCCGGAATCAGATGGTGGCAAGGGGAGTATGTGGGCGCGGCCTTACTCGGCCAGCAGTTTCTGGATGTCGGCGATCAGTTCTTCCGGCTTGGTCGCTGGCGCGTAGCGCCTGAATACGGTGCCGTCCTTCTTCACCAGGAACTTGGTGAAATTCCACTTGATCGCGCGGCTGCCGAGCACGCCCGGCGCGGCTTCCTTCAGGTGCTGGAACAGCGGCTCGGCGTGGTCGCCGTTGACCTCGATCTTGGCGAACAGCGGGAAGCTGACGCCGTAATTCTTTTCGCAGAAGGCGCCGATCTCGGCGGCGCTGCCCGGTTCCTGGCGGCCGAACTGGTTGCACGGGAAACCGAGCACTTCGACACCCTTGTCGCGGAACTGCTGGTACACCGCTTCCAGCCCCTGATACTGTGGCGTGAAGCCGCAGTTGCTGGCGGTGTTGACGATCAGCAGCACGCGGCCGCGGTACTGCGCCAGATCGACCGGCGCGCCGGCCAGGCTGTTCGGCTGGAAGTCGTAGACCGTGCTCATCAGATGATCCCCAGATGTTGCGTGCCGGAAGTCAGATCGCGGTCCTGCGCGTCCTTGCCGCGCAGCTTGATCGCCAGCCGCAGGTCGTTGACCGAATCGGCGTTGCGCAGCGCGTCCTCGTAGGAAATCTTGTCGGCCTCGTACAGATCGAACAGCGCCTGATCGAAGGTCTGCATGCCGAGTTCGCGCGACTTCTTCATGATTTCCTTGATCTCGTGTACCTGGCCCTTGAAGATCAGGTCGGAAATCAGCGGCGAGTTCAGCATCACCTCGATCGCCACGCAGCGGCCCTTGGTATCGCGCAGCGGGATCAGCCGCTGTGAGATCATGCCCTTCAGGTTCAGCGACAGATCCATCAGCAGCTGCGCGCGCCGTTCTTCCGGGAAGAAGTTGATGATGCGGTCGAGCGCCTGGTTGGCGCTGTTGGCGTGCAGCGTCGCCAGGCACAGGTGGCCGGTTTCGGCGAAGGCGATCGCGTAATCCATGGTTTCGCGGTCGCGGATTTCGCCGATCTGGATCACGTCCGGCGCCTGCCGCAGCGAATTCTTCAGCGCCGTGCCCCAGTCCTCGGTATCGACGCCGATCTCGCGCTGGGTGACGATGCAGTTGCGGTGCGGATGGATGTATTCGACCGGGTCCTCGATGGTGATGATGTGGCCGTAGCTGTTTTCATTGCGGTGGCCGACCATCGCCGCCAGCGTGGTCGATTTGCCGGAGCCGGTGGCGCCGACCATGATCACCAGCCCGCGCTTGGTCATCGCCACCTCCCGCAGCACCGGCGGCAGGCCGAGTTCCTCGAACTTCGGAATGTCGGTGGTGATGGTGCGCAACACCATGCCGACGTGGCCCTGCTGGACGAAGGCGGAGACGCGGAAGCGCCCGAGGCCGCTCGGGCTGATGGCGAAATTGCATTCCTTGTTGGCCTCGAATTCGGCCGCCTGGCGGTCGTTCATGATCGCCCGCGCCAGCTCCACCGTATGGGTCGGCGTCAGCGGCTGGTTCGACACCGGCGTCACCTTGCCGTCGATCTTGAAGGCCGGCGGAAAGTCGGCGGTGATGAACAGGTCCGAGCCCTTCTTGCCGAGCATCAGCCGCAGCAGGTCGTGCATGAATTTGCTTGCCTGGTCGCGTTCCATGTGGCTCCTTGTGCGCCTTGCGCGATGCGCTTATCCGGGGAAATTTTCGGGTGTCTTGGCGGCCGCGCGGGCGGCGCCGAGCGAGATCACGTTGCGCCGCACCAGCTCGGTCAGGTTGCTGTCCAGCGTCTGCATGCCGAGGTTGCTGCCGGTCTGGATCGCCGAATACATCTGGGCGATCTTGGCTTCGCGGATCAGGTTGCGGATCGCCGGCGTGCCGATCATGATCTCGTGCGCGGCGACGCGGCCGGAGCCGTCCTTGGTCTTCAGCAGCGTTTGCGAAATCACCGCCTGCAGCGATTCCGACAGCATCGCCCGCACCATTTCCTTTTCGTCGCCGGGGAAGACGTCGATGATGCGGTCGATGGTCTTGGCGGCCGACGAGGTGTGCAGCGTGCCGAACACCAGGTGGCCGGTTTCCGCCGCCGACAGCGCCAGCCGGATGGTTTCCAGATCGCGCAATTCGCCGACCAGGATCACGTCCGGGTCTTCGCGCAGCGCCGAGCGCAGCGCGTTGTTGAACGATTGCGTGTGCGGCCCGACTTCGCGCTGGTTGATCAGGCACTTCTTCGATTCGTGCACGAATTCGATCGGGTCCTCGATGGTCAGGATGTGCGCGTATTCGTTTTCATTGACGTGGTTGACCATCGCCGCCAGCGTGGTCGATTTGCCGGAGCCGGTCGGTCCGGTCACCAGCACCAGCCCGCGCGGCTTCAGCGCCAGGTCGGCGAAGATCTTCGGCGCGTTCAGCTGCTCCAGGCTCAGGATCTTCGACGGAATCGTGCGCATCACCGCCGCCGCGCCGCGGTCCTGATTGAAGGCATTGACGCGGAAGCGCGCCAGGCCGGGAATCGCGAACGAGAAGTCGCACTCGAGGAATTCTTCGTAGGCCTTGCGCTGGCCGTCGTTCATGATGTCGTAGATCATGCCGTGCACATCCTTGTGCTCCAGCGGCGGCAGATTGATGCGGCGCACGTCGCCATGCACGCGGATCATCGGCGGCAGGCCGGCCGACAGATGCAGGTCGGAGGCGTTATTCTTGACCGAGAAAGCCAGCAGTTCGGAAATGTCCATTTATAATCCGTGACGCGAAAAGGGTGGGGCGCGGTCCGCCGGCCGGTGGTCCGGCAGCCGCTGCCGGCGCCGTCTCCGTCCGCGCCGGCAGCGCCAAACGCGAATCGATTATGTCCTTAGTTTCACAGAACTTGCAAGCCGTGCATGCCGCCATCGCCGCCGCCGCGACGGCGGCCGGCCGCGCGCCGGAAGCGGTCACGCTGCTGGCGGTTTCCAAGACCTTCGACGCCGCCACGGTGCTGGAAGCGGTGCGTGCCGGCCAGACCGCGTTTGGCGAAAACTACCTGCAGGAAGCGCTCGACAAGATTGACGCGGTGGTGGCGGCCCGGCCCGGCGCGGTCCTGCAATGGCATTTCATCGGCCCGATCCAGAGCAACAAGACGCGCCCGATCGCCGCCCGCTTCGACTGGGTGCATTCGGTCGCGCGCGCCAGCATCGCCGCGCGGCTGTCGGCGCAGCGGCCGCCGCAACTGCCGCCGCTGAACGTCTGCCTGCAGGTGAATCTGGATGGCGAGGACAGCAAGAGCGGCGTCGAGCCATCAGAACTGGCGGCGCTGGCGCGGGAGGTCGCGCAACTGCCGCGGCTGCGGCTGCGCGGCCTGATGGCAATTCCGCGGCCGAGCGACGAGCCGGCGGTGCAGCGCGCCGCGTTCGCCCGTCTGCGCCATCTATACGAACAGCTGCGGGCCGACGGCCTGCCGCTGGATACGCTGTCGATGGGAATGTCGGCCGATCTGGACGCCGCCATCCTCGAAGGCGCCACCATCGTGCGCGTTGGCAGCGCCATTTTTGGAAAGAGGGAATATGCCCACTGACATAGGTATCGGTTTCATCGGCGGCGGCAACATGGCCGGCGCGCTGATCGGCGGTTTGGTCGCGGGCGGCATGGCCGGCGCCCGCCTGCACGTGGTCGATCCCAACGCGGAGGCGCGCCACAGGCTGGAGCAGCAGTTCGGCGTCGGCACCGCCGCCGAGCCGGGCGCCGCGCTGGCGGCCTGCGAAGTCATCCTGCTGGCGGTCAAGCCGCAGCAGATGCAGGCGGTGGCGGCGCAGCTGCGGCCGCAGCTGCGCGCGCATCAGCTGGTGCTGTCGATCGCCGCCGGCATCCGCGCCGCCGACCTGTCACGCTGGCTCGGCGGCCACGCGGCGATCGTGCGGGCGATGCCGAACACGCCGGCGCTGATCGGCCAGGGCGTGACCGGCCTGTGCGCGCTGGCCGGCGTATCGGCGGCGCAGCGCGACAGCGCCGACGCCATCCTGCGCGCGGTCGGCGCCACCGTCTGGCTGGACGATGAAAACCAGATCGACGCGGTGACCGCGCTGTCCGGCAGCGGCCCGGCCTACGTGTTCTATTTTCTGGAGGCGCTGCAGCAGGCGGCGCTGGAACTCGGCTTGAGCGAACAGCAGGGAACGGCCCTGGCGCTGGCCACCTTCGGCGGCGCCACGCAACTGGCGGCGCAGTCGAGCGAGCCGCTGGCGTTGCTGCGCGAGCGCGTCACCTCGAAGGGTGGCACCACCCATGCGGCGCTGACTTCGATGGAAGCGGCCGGGGTGCGGCCGGCGATCGTCGCCGCCGTCAAGGCGGCGGCGGCGCGCAGCCGCGAACTCGGCGCCGAATTCGGCCGCGACGACGGACAGGGTTGAAGGTTCAGCGCTGGCGCCGCGCCGCCAGCAGCGCGGCGACCAGCGGCGCCGCCAGGCGCCAGCCGCGTGCCGCCGCCGCCGACATGCGCAGCAGCGCGCGCAGCCGGCCCGGCCGCAGCAGGAATACGCCGCCGCCCAGCAGCAGCATCAGGCCCGGCAGGCCGCGCAGCTTTTGAAGAAGATCGACGCCGCGCTCCACGCCGTCCAGCGAGCGCTGGATGCGCCTTTTCTGGATCGCCATCGCCTCGCGCTGCAGCGCGCAGCGCGCCACCAGCAGTTCGCGTCGACGGGCCAGGAGTTTCAGGTGCGTGTTCATCGCCGTGCCGGTCAGGGGGCAGGGGATTTCAGGGTTTCGACGTCCTTCGCCATTTCCGCCAGTGTATGCGCCAGCAACCGCGATTTCCTGCGGTAGTTGTTGCGCACCCCGAGCGTGATGGCGATGGCGGCCAGCGCGAAGAAGGCGATCAGCGCCACCAGCACCGGAATCCGGTGCGTATCCCAGTAGATGACGACGATCAGCAGGATCGCCAGCAGCACCGCGATGCCGAGGCAGGCCATCGCCGCCAGCGCCAGCAGCAGATAGACGAAGTAGCGCAGTACCTCTTCTTCCAGTTCGACCGTCAGCAGTTCGATCCGCGTCTGCACTACCGCCAGGAACGTGGCCAGCAGACGGGCGGCCGAATCGAGGATCGCCATCGCTATTTGCGTCCCAGCAGAAGACCGGCGACCAGCCCGGCCAGCAGGCCGGCGCCGACCGCCTGCCACGGATGCTCCTCGACGAACTGGTCGGTCGCTTCGAGCGCGTTCTTGCCGGAGGACAGCACGCGTTCTTCCAGACGGTTCAGTTCGCGGCGGGCGTTTTTCAGCTTGCGCTCGAATTGCGCGATCGCCGCCTTGTAACCGTGTTCGGTCTGTCCGGCAGTATCGTTCAGCAGTTGTTCGGCGTCGGCGATCACCGCGCGCAGATCGCTCAGCAGTTTTTCCCTGGCATCGGTGGCTTGCTGCGTCTGACTCATGGGGGCTCCGCATGAAAATGGCGTGGAGCGGACATTGTCGGTCCGACCTCGCGGGTTGTCAAAAACCACGCTCAGCCTGCTTGACGCAAACCATAGTCGAGCGCGATTCCGGCGAACAGCGCGGCGCCGAGCCAGTTGTTGTGGCGGAAGGCGGCGAAGCAGGCCATCCGTTCGCGGCCGCGGATCAGCCGGTAGTGATACAGCGCGCAGACGGTGGCCAGCGCCAGACCGGCGACGAACCAGCCGCGCAGTCCGTACTGCCAGCCGACCACGAATATCAGCGCGAAGCTGAGCGCGTAGCACAGCATGATCATGGCGACGTCGTAACGGCCGAAGGTGATCGCCGACGAGCGCACGCCGATCTTCAGGTCGTCGTCGCGATCGACCATCGCATATTCGGTGTCGTAGGCGATGGCCCAGAAGATGTTGGCCAGCAGCAGCAGCCAGGCGGCGGCCGGCACCGTGCCGGTGACCGCGGCGAATGCCATCGGGATGCCGAAGCCGAAGGCGATGCCGAGATAGGCTTGCGGGATCGCAAAGAAGCGCTTGAAATACGGATAGCTGGCGGCGATCCCCACCGCGCACACCGACAATTGCTTGGTCAGCGTGTTCAGCGGCAGGATCAGCGCCAGCGACAGCAGGGCCAGCAGCGCCGCCACCGCCACCGCTTCCCAGGCGGCGATGCGGCCGGAGGTCAGCGGCCGTTCGGCGGTGCGCTTGACGTGGCGATCGAGCGCGCGGTCGGCATAGTCGTTGATCGCGCAGCCGGCCGAGCGCATCAGCACGGTGCCGAGCGTGAAGATCGCCACCAGCCGCCAGTCCGGCCGTCCGCCGGAGGCCAGCCAGAGCGCCGCCAGCGTCGGCCACAACAGCAGCAGGATGCCGATCGGTTTGTCGAGCCGGACCAGCCGGACGTAGAGTTGCAGTCGATTCATCAGGTCGGTTATATTGCCTTGCCAGAGGAAATTATAAGCGTCCGCCGACCGGCCGCGACCGTCGTCACGCGACTGAAACATGCGCGGGCTACCATCAAGTTTTCAGGAGGAATCATGCGCATCGTCTGGAAATCCGTGGCCGTCGCCGGCCTGCTTGCGGGCGTTACCGCCTCGGCCCATGCCGTGACCGAAATCAGCTGGTGGCATTCGATGACCGGTGCGCTCGGCGACCGCGTCGCCGGCCTCGCCGACCAGTTCAACAAGAGCCAGTCGGAATACAAGGTCAACCCGGTCTTCAAGGGCAACTACGACGAGGCGATGGCGGCGGCGATCGCCGCCTACCGTGCCGGCAATGCTCCCAACATCCTGCAGGTGTTCGAGGTCGGCACCGCCACCATGATGTATTCGAAGGGCGCGATCAAGCCGGTGTCGGAGGTGATGAAAACCGCCGGCGAAAAATTCGATCCGTCGGTCTACGTCCCGGCGGTGGCCGGCTACTACACCGCGCCGAATGGCGACATGGTGTCGTTCCCGTTCAACAGCTCGACCACGGTGTTCTACTACAACAAGGACATGTTCGCGAAGGCCGGGCTGGATCCGAACGTGGCGCCGAAAACCTGGTCCGACGTGATCGCCGCCGCCGCCAAGCTGAAGGCTTCCGGCGAGAAGTGCGCGTACACCACCGGCTGGCAGTCGTGGGTGCATCTGGAGAGTTTCTCGGCCTGGCACAACGTCGAATTCGCGTCGAAGAACAACGGCTTCGGCGGCCTCGATACGCGCCTGAAATTCAACAGCCCGCTGCACGTGCGCCACATCGGCAACCTGGCCAACTGGGCCAAACAAGGTTATTTCACCTATCCGGGCCGCAAGACCGAGGGCGAGGCCAAGTTCTATTCCGGCGAATGCGGGATGCTGACCAGTTCGTCGGCCGCCTACGCCAACATCAAGAAGAACGCCAAGTTCGAGTTCATGGTGTCGCCGCTGCCGTACTACAGCGACGTGCCGGGCGCGCCGCAGAACACGGTGATCGGCGGCGCTTCGCTGTGGGCGATGAGCGGCAAGAAGACCGAGGAATACAAGGCGGTCGCCAAGTTCTTCAAGTTCCTGTCGCAGCCGGAAGTGCAGGCCAAGTGGCATCAGGAAACCGGCTATCTGCCGCTGACCAAGGCCGCCTACGAACTGACCAAGCAGTCCGGCTTCTATGAAAAAAATCCGGGTACCGACGTTTCGGTGCAGCAGATGATCGTCAAGACCACCGACAAGTCGCGCGGCATCCGGCTCGGTAACTTCGTGCAGATCCGCACCGTGATCGACGAGGAACTGGAAAACGTCTGGGCCGGCAAGAAGAGCGCGCAGGAGGCGCTGGACGCCGCCGTCAAGCGCGGCGACGAATTGCTGGTGCGCTTCCAGAAGGCGCAGAGATAGCAGCGGCGGCGGCTGGTCGTAGCGCCGCCTTCGCAATCCGCCGGCGCCAGGACCGTTTTGCGGCCTGGCGCCGGATTTTTCCGTATACGGCCGACATCGCATGGAAAAGCGCGCCCGTTTCAAATCCGCCTGGCTGCCGTACGCGCTGGTGGCGCCGCAGATTCTGGTGACGCTGCTGTTCTTCTTCTGGCCGGCGGCGCAGGCGCTGTACCAGTCGCTGCTGCTGCAGGATGCGTTCGGCGTGTCCTCGCAGTTCGTCGGCATGGAAAACTTCCGCACGCTGCTGGACGATCCGTCCTATCTGCAGTCGTTCAAGACCACCGCGATCTTTTCGGTGCTGGTGGCGTTTTTCGGGCTGGCGCTGTCGCTGCTGCTGGCGGCCTTCGCCGATCGCGTGGTGCGCGGCTCGGCGTTCTACCGGACTTTCCTGATCTGGCCGTACGCGGTGTCGCCGGTGGTGGTTGGCGTGCTGTGGATGTTCATGCTGAGTCCGACGCTGGGCATCATCGCGCACGCGCTGCGCAAGGTCGGCATCGAATGGAACCACATTCTGAATCCGCATCACGCGATGCTGCTGATCGTGATCGCCGCGGTGTGGAAGCAGATCAGCTACAACTTCCTGTTCTTCCTGGCCGGCATGCAGTCGATCCCGAAATCGCTGATCGAGGCGGCGGCGATCGACGGCGCCGGGCCGGTGCGGCGCTTCTTCTCGATCGTGTTTCCGCTGCTGTCGCCGACCACCTTCTTCCTGCTGGTGGTCAACGTCGTCTACGCGTTCTTCGATACCTTCGCGATCATCGAGGCGACCACCCAGGGCGGGCCCGGCAAGGATACCGAAATCCTGGTCTACAAGGTATTCCAGGATGGCTTCAAGGGCGGTGATCTGGGCGGTTCGGCGGCGCAGTCGGTGATCCTGATGAGCATCGTCATCGTGCTGACCGTGATGCAGTTCCGCTACGTCGAGAAAAAGGTGCAGTACTCATGATCGAGCGCCGGCCATTGCTGGATCTGCTGAGCCATCTGGTGCTGGTGCTCGGCGTGCTGATCGTCGCCTTCCCGCTCTACATCGCGCTGGTGGCCAGCACCCAGACCGCCGAGCAGGCGGCGGCGGCGCCGATGTCGCTGCTGCCCGGCAGCCATCTGCTGGAGAATTACACGGCGGTGCTGTCCAAGGGGGCTTCCGGCAACATCGCGATGCCGCCGGTCGGGCGCATGATGTGGGTCAGCCTGGTGTCGGCGCTGATCATCGCGTTCGGCAAGATCGCCATCTCGATGCTGTCGGCGTTCGCCTTCGTTTATTTCCGCTTTCGCGGCCGCGCGCTGTTCTTCTGGATGATTTTCGTGACGCTGATGCTGCCGGTCGAGGTGCGCATCACGCCGACCTATCAGGTGGTGTCCGACCTGCACATGATCAACACCTACGCCGGCCTGACCATCCCGCTGATCGCCTCGGCCACCGCCACTTTCCTGTTCCGGCAATTCTTCCTGACCATGCCGGAGGAACTGACCGAGGCGGCGCGCATCGATGGCGCCGGGCCGATGCGCTTCTTTTGCGACATCCTGTGGCCGCTGTCGCGCACCAATCTGCTGGCGCTGTTCGTGATCATGTTCATCTACGGCTGGAACCAGTATCTGTGGCCGCTGCTGGTGGCCAACGAGCAGACCATGTACCCGATCGGCATCGGCATCAAATCGATGATCGCCGGCGGCGACGCCGCGGTCGAATGGAACATGGTGATGGCGACGCTGGTGCTGGCGATGCTGCCGCCGGGACTGATCGTGGTGCTGATGCAGAAGTGGTTCATCAAGGGACTGGTCGATTCGGAGAAGTGAGCGCGTGGTCCGCGCCACCGGGCCTTTCATTCCACAACATTTCCGTCCAGCGGCAATAAAAACTTATGGCAAGAGTCCAGCTGAACAATCTGAACAAGACCTACGGGCAGGGGCCGAAGGCGGTGGCGGTGATCCATGGCATCAGCGCCGACATCGTCGACGGCGAATTCGTCGTGATGGTTGGGCCGTCCGGCTGCGGCAAATCGACGCTGCTGCGGATGGTGGCCGGGCTGGAGGAAGTCACCAGCGGCGAGATCGTGATCGGCGAGCGCGTGGTCAACGATCTGGAGCCGAAGCAGCGCGACATTGCGATGGTGTTCCAGAACTATGCGCTGTATCCGCACATGAGCGTCTACGACAACATGGCCTATGGTCTGCGCATCCGCGGTTTGCCGAAGGCAGAGATCGACGCCCGCGTGCAGAAGGCGGCGGCGATCCTGGAGCTGGAAGCGCTGCTGCGGCGCACGCCGCGCCAGCTGTCGGGCGGCCAGCGCCAGCGCGTGGCGATGGGACGGGCGATCGTGCGCGAACCGGCGGTGTTCCTGTTCGACGAGCCGCTGTCGAACCTGGACGCCAAGCTGCGCGTGCAGATGCGGCTGGAACTGCAGAAGCTGCACCGCACGCTGCGCACCACCAGCCTGTATGTGACGCACGATCAGGTCGAGGCGATGACGCTCGGCCAGCGCCTGATCGTGATGAACGCCGGCCGCGCCGAACAGATCGGCACGCCGGCGGAAGTTTACGGCCGGCCGGCCTCGACCTTCGTCGCCGGCTTCATCGGCTCGCCACCGATGAACCTGCTGCGCGGCCGGCTCGATGCCGACGGCCGCCGCTTCGATGCCGGCGCCGGTGCGCTACTGGCGCTGCCCGGCGCCTGGCCGCAGCTGGCCGGGCGCGAATGCGTGCTCGGTGTGCGGCCCGAGCATCTGCTGCCGGGCCGGCCGGGGTTGACGCTACCGGTGGAAATGGTCGAAGTGTTGGGCGCTGATCTGCTGGTGCATGGCCAGATCGGCGCCCAGCCGCTGGTGCTGCGGGCGCCGGCCGGCACGTCGGTGGCGGCCGGCGATCGCCTCGAACTCGGCTTCGCCGCCGAGGCGCTGCACTGGTTCGATGCGCAGACCACGCTGCGGCTGGAGTAGGGCAGCGGCGCCTCAGGCTTCCTCGGTCGCCGATTCGTCCAGCATGGCGACGCCGCCGAGGCCGCAGTCGAGCACCGCGCGATGCACCGCTTCGATCGCCGCCACCCGCGTGAAGCTCTTGCGGTAGGCGATCACCACGCGCCGCGACGGTTCCGGCGGCGAGAACGGCACGTAGCGCAGCATGCCGTGCTTCGCCTCCATGTCCGGCACCGATGCCAGCGGCAGCACCGTGATGCCGATGCCGGACGCCACCATGTGGCGGATGGTTTCCAGCGACGAGCCTTCGAAGGTGCGGGCAATGCCGTCGCCGCTGGTCGAGAAGCGCGACATTTCCGGGCAGACTTCCAGCACCTGATCGCGGAAGCAGTGGCCGGTGCCGAGCAGCAGCATGGTTTCGCTTTTCAGTTCGTCGGCACCGATCGCCGTGCGCTGCGCCCACGGGTGCTGGCGCGGCATCGCCACCACGAAAGGTTCGTCGTACAGCGGTTGCAGCATCAGGCCCTGAGCCGGGAACGGCAGCGCCATGATGGCGGCGTCCAGCTCGCCCTGGCGCAGCAGTTCCAGCAGCCGCACGGTGAAATTCTCCTGCAGCACCAGCGGCATCTGCGGCACTTGCTCGATCATCGTCTTGACCAGCGGCGGCAGCAGGTAGGGGCCGATCGTGTAGATGATGCCGAGCCGCAGCGGCCCGGCCAGCGGGTCCTGGTTCTGCGCGGCGATTTCCTTGATGGCGGCGGTCTGTTCCAGCACCCGTTCGGCCTGGGCGACGATCTTGGTGCCGAGCGGCGTCACCGACACTTCGGCGCCGCCGCGTTCGAAGATCATCACGCCGAGTTCGTCCTCGAGCTTCTTGATCGCCACCGACAGCGTCGGCTGCGCGACGAAACAGGCTTCGGCGGCGCGGCCGAAGTGCTTTTCGCGGGCCACGGCGACGATGTATTTGAGTTCGGTCAGAGTCATGGCGGTATCTTCGCACAGAGCGCGCCGGCGCCCGGACGGCGCCGTGATTTTTCACATACTGATACGTGTATTTTTTGAAGCGGGCTCCAGCTGTCCGGGACAGGCCGATTTTAAGGCATACTCCCCCTGTTTTATCAAAAGGCAGAGGCGGCTCAGACCTTCAGGAATTCCTCGCGCTGGCCGAGCCAGCGCGCCAGATGGGCATCGACGGTGGCCGGATCGTCGCGCAGCAACTGGTCGGCGACGCCGCGCGCCGCCTCCACCAGCCACTGGTCGGTTTCCAGATCGGCGAAGCGCAGCAGCGCCTGTCCGGACTGGCGCGCGCCGAGGAATTCGCCGGGGCCGCGCAGCGCCAGATCGCGCCGGGCGATTTCGAAACCGTCGGCGGTTTCGCGCATCGTCAGCAGGCGCTGGCGCGCCACCGCGCCGAGCGGGCTTTGATACAGCAGCAGGCAGGCCGAGGCGGCGCTGCCGCGTCCGACCCGCCCGCGCAACTGGTGCAACTGCGACAGGCCAAAGCGTTCGGCATGCTCGATCACCATCAGCGAGGCGTTCGGCACATCGACGCCGACCTCGATCACGGTGGTCGCCACCAGCAGTTGCAGTTCGCCGCGCGCGAAGGCGTCCATCACTTCCTGCTTTTCAGCCGGCTTCAGCCGCCCGTGTACCAGGCCGACGCGCAAGTCCGGCAGCGCCGCCGCCAGCATCGCGTGGGTGTCGGTCGCGGTCTGCAACTGCAGCGCCTCCGATTCCTCGATCAGCGGGCAGACCCAATACGCCTGCCGGCCTTCCAGCACCGCCGCATGCACGCGGGCGATCACTTCGTCGCGCCGGTTCTGGTCGATCGCCCTTGTGGTCACCGGCGTGCGGCCGGGCGGCAGCTGATCGATCACCGAGACTTCGAGATCGGCGTAATAGGTCATCGCCAGCGTGCGCGGGATCGGCGTGGCCGACATCATCAACTGGTGCGGCACGATGTCGGCGGCCGCGCCGGCCGATTCGCCCAGCCCCTTGTTGCGCAGCGCCAGCCGCTGGCCGACGCCGAAGCGGTGCTGTTCATCGACGATCACCAGCCCCAGTTTGGGAAAGCGCACGTTCTCCTGGATCAGCGCATGGGTGCCGATCGCCAGTTGCGCGGCGCCGGATTCGATCGCCGCCTGCGCCGCTTCCTTGGCCTTCTTCTTCAGGCTGCCGGTCAGCCAGGCGACCGCCACGCCGAGCGGTTCGAACCAGGCGGCGATCTTGCGGAAATGCTGGTCGGCGAGAATTTCGGTCGGCGCCATCAGCGCCACCTGATAGCCGTTGTCGATCGCCTGTGCCGCCGCCAGTGCCGCCACCACGGTCTTGCCGCTGCCGACATCGCCCTGCAGCAGCCGCTGCATCGGAAAGCCCTGGCCGAGATCGGCGCGGATTTCCGCCAGCACCCGCTGCTGCGCGCCGGTCAGCGTGAACGGCAGCTGCGCCAGCAAGGCCGCCGACAATGCGCCGGTGCGCGGCAGCGCGGCGGCGTTGCGGGTGCGGCGCGCGCGCTGGGCGCGCTTCAATGACAACTGCTGCGCCAGCAGTTCGTCGAACTTCATCCGCACCCAGGCCGGGTGCGAGCGGTCCTGCAGCGCGTGGCGGTCGATCTCCGGCGGCGGATTGTGCAGCAGCCGTACCGACGCTTCGAACGGTTCCAGCCGCAGCCGCGCCAGCAGCTCCGGCGGCAAGGTGTCGCGCCAGTCGGCGCGCGTCAGCGCGGCTTCGATGGCGCTGCGCAGATAGCTTTGCGGCACGCCTTCGCCGCTCGGGTAGACCGGCGTCAGCGCATCCGGCAGCGGCGCGCCCGGATTCACCACCTTGTAGGTCGGATGCACCATCTCGGCGCCGAAGAAGCCGATGCGCACCTCGCCGCGCGCCCGCACCAGATTGCCGACTGCCAGCTGCTTCAGCTGGCTGCCGTAGAAATTCAGGAAGCGCAGCGTCAGCTGTGCGCCGCCCTCGGCTTCGGCCTCGGCCAGCGTCACCACCAGCTGGCGGCGCGGCCGGTACTGGACTTCGCAGGCGCTGACCACGCCCTCGACCTGCAGCGCCTGGCCACCGATGCGTCCGGCGGCGCGCAGCAGTTCGGCGATCGGCACCAGCTGCGTTTCGTCCTCGTAGCGCAGCGGCAGGTGCAGCAGCAGGTCCATGTCGCTGTGCAGGCCGAGCGCGGCCAGCCGCGCCGCCCGTCCGGCCGGCTTCGGGCGGGATCGGGCGGCGGCGGGCGTGGTGCGCGATGTCTTTTGCTTAACGGTCGGCATGGCGGGCCGTGGCCAGCACGGCAGCGCGTAAAATATCGGGTTTGCTCGCGGTCGGCGCGGATGCCGGCCGCCCGCCATTGTAAGACTTGATAAGACCTGTCCGGCGCCTGCCGATGCCGCCGTCCCCGCCGTTTTCCCGTTGAATGCCGTGCCGATGCCGTACTCGCTTGCCGATTTCGATTTCACGCTGCCGCCCGAGTTGATCGCCCAGATGCCGCTGCCCGAGCGCAGCGCCTCGCGTCTGTTGCAGCTGGACGGCGACGCGCTGGTCGACCGCCATTTCGGCGACATCGTCGAGCTGCTGCAGCCGGGCGACCTGCTGGTGTTCAACGACACGCGGGTGCTGAAGGCGCGCTTTTTCGGCGTCAAGGAAACCGGCGGCAAGGTCGAGGTGCTGGTCGAGCGGGTGCTGGATCAGCGCAATGTCCTGGCGCAGGTGCGGGCGTCGAAATCGCCGCCGCCCGGCAGCCGCATCCGGCTGGCGGACGCCTTCGAGGTCGAGGTCGGCGCCCGCAGCGGCGAGTTCTACAGCCTGGCGTTTCCCGGCGACGTGCTGGAACTGATCGAGGCGCACGGCCGGCTGCCGCTGCCGCCATACATCGAGCACGCCGCCGACGCGCTCGACGAGGCGCGCTACCAGACCGTCTATGCGAAAACCCCGGGCGCGGTGGCGGCGCCGACCGCCGGCCTGCATTTCGACCCGGAGCTGCTGCGGCGGCTGCGCGACAGGGGTGTGCGCACCGCCTTCGTCACGCTGCACGTCGGCGCCGGCACCTTCCAGCCGGTGCGCAGTGAAAATCTGGCCGAGCACCGGATGCACAGCGAGTGGTACACCATCGGCCAGGACACGGTCGATGCGGTGCGCGCGGCGCAGGCCGCCGGCCGCGACGTGATCGCGGTCGGCACCACCAGCATGCGCGCGCTGGAATCGGCATCGCAGGACGGCACGCTGGCGGCCGGCAGCGCCGACACCGCGCTGTTCATCACGCCCGGCTACCGTTTCCATACAGTGACGCGGCTGATCACCAATTTCCATTTGCCGAAATCGACGCTGCTGATGCTGGTGTCGGCGTTTTCCGGCTACGACCGCATCCGCGCCGCCTATGCCCACGCGATCGGCGCGCGCTACCGCTTCTTCAGCTACGGCGACGCCATGCTGCTCACCCGGAACGACCATGCTTGAATTCGAACTGCTGAAAACCGACGACCGCAGCGCGGCACGCCGTGGCCGCCTGCGCCTGAACCACGGCGTGGTCGAGACGCCGATCTTCATGCCGGTCGGCACCTATGGCTCGGTCAAGGCGATGTCGCCGGCCGAACTGCACGAGATCGGCGCCCAGATCATCCTCGGCAACACCTTCCACCTGTGGCTGCGGCCCGGCACCGAGGTGCTGGACCGTTTCGCCGGCCTGCACCGCTTCATGGGCTGGGACAAGCCGATCCTGACCGATTCCGGCGGCTTCCAGGTATTTTCGCTGGGCGCGATGCGCAAGATCAGCGAGGAGGGCGTCAAGTTCGCCTCGCCGGTCAATGGCGACCGGCTGTTCCTGTCGCCGGAAGTATCGATGCAGATTCAGCGTTCGCTGAATTCCGACATCGTCATGCAGTTCGACGAATGCACGCCCTACAAGATCGGCGAGCGCGCCGCCACCGAGGCCGAGGCGGCGCAGTCGATGCGGCTGTCGCTGCGCTGGGCCAGGCGCTCGGCCGACGAGTTCGCCCGGCTGGAAAACCCGAACGCACTGTTCGGTATCGTCCAGGGCGGCATGTTCGAGCACCTGCGCGACGAATCGCTGGCCGGGCTGGAGCAGCTGCCGTTTCACGGCATCGCCGTCGGCGGCCTGTCGGTCGGCGAGCCGAAGGAAGAAATGCTGCGGGTGCTGAACCACATCGGCCCGCGCCTGCCGGCCGCCAAGCCGCACTACCTGATGGGCGTCGGCACGCCGGAAGACCTGGTCGATGGCGTCGCCGCCGGCATCGACATGTTCGATTGCGTGATGCCGACCCGCAACGCCCGCAACGGCTGGCTGTTCACCCGTTACGGCGACCTGAAGATCAAGAATGCCCGCCACATCCACGACGAGCGGCCGCTCGACGAAAGCTGCGGCTGTCATACCTGCAGCCATTTCTCGCGCGCCTACCTGCACCATCTGCACCGCACCGGCGAAATCCTCGGCGCCCGGCTCAATACCATCCACAACCTGTATTACTACCTGCAGCTGATGCGGGAAATCCGCGCCGCGCTGGATGCCGACCGCTTCCCGGAATACGTGCGGCAGTTCCGCGCCGAGCGCGCTCGCGGCGTCTAGCAGGACCGTCCGGTGGCGCGCGCCGCCAATGCTAGAATGCGAAGCTGTCCTGAACCAACCAACTGGAGACTTCCGTGTTTATATCGAATGCCTACGCGCAGGCTGCCGGTGAGGCTGCCACGATGAGCAGCATGACCAGCTTCCTGCCGATCATCCTGATGTTCGTGGTGTTGTACTTCCTGATGATCCGCCCGCAGATGAAGCGGCAGAAGGAGCAGAAGGCGATGATCGACGCGCTGGCCAAGGGCGACGAGGTGGTCACCGTCGGCGGCGTGATCGGCAAGGTCACCAAGGTGGCCGACAATTTCGTCACGCTGGAAGTCGCCAGCGATACCGAAGTGGTGGTGCAGAAGGCCGCCGTCACCACGCTGCTGCCGAAGGGCACCCTGAAGGCGGCGCTGTAATCGCGCCCGCCCGGCATCCGCCGCGGCCCGTGGCCGTGCGGATGCGCGTCACACAGACTGAGTCATCATGAATCGTTATCCCCTCTGGAAGTACATCGTGATCGCCGTCGCGCTGCTGTTCGGCGTGCTGTATACGCTGCCGAACTTCTTTGGCGAATCGCCGGCGGTGCAGATCGCCAGCGCCAAATCGACGGTCAAGGTCGACGCCGAACTGCTGCCGCGCGTGCAGCAAATCCTGGAACAGGGGCAGCTGGCATCGACCGGGGTGTTCTACGAAGTCAACGGCAGCCAGGGTTCGGTGCGCGCCCGCTTCGCCGATACCGACACCCAGTTCAAGGCCAAGACGCTGCTGGAAAGCAAGCTCAATGGCGATCCGTCCGATCCGACCTACAGCGTCGCCTTCAACCTGCTGCCGAACACGCCGCTGTGGCTGCAGAGCCTGCATGCGTTCCCGATGTATCTCGGCCTCGACTTGCGCGGCGGCGTGCATTTCCTGATGCAGGTCGATACCAAGGCGCTGCTGAACAAGCGGCTGCAGGGCTTGCAGAGCGGCGCGCGCGGCCTGCTGCGCGACAAGAACATCCGCCATTCCGGCATCAGCCGCGCCGGCGATCAGCTCGACATCAGCTTCCGCGACGCCGATACCCGCGCCAAGGCGAAAAGCCTGCTGGCCAATGAAATGCCGGACGTGCTGCTGACCGACAGCGGCGACGGCGACAACCTGAAACTGACGCTGGCGCTGAAGCCGGAAGCGCTGCTGGCGGCGCAGCAGGACGGTGTGCAGCAGAACATCACCACGCTGTCCAAGCGCGTCAATGAACTCGGCGTGGCCGAGCCGGTGATCCAGCGCCAGGGCGCCGACCGCATCGTCGTGCAGCTGCCCGGCGTGCAGGACGTTTCGCGCGCCAAGGACATCATCGGCCGCACCGCGACGCTGGAAGTGCGGATGGTCGACGAATCGGTCACGCGCGGCACCGAGGAAACTGCGGCGATCCCGTTCGGCTCGGAACTGTTCAAGGTCGGCAAGGGCGCGCCGGTGGTGCTGTACAAGGAGCCGATCATCACCGGCGATTACATCTCCAACGCCTCCGCCAGCTTCGACCAGAATCAGCAGCCGGCGGTGTCGATCGACCTGAACGGCGACGGCGGCCGCCGCATGCGCTCGGCCACCCGCGACAAGATCGGCAAGGCGATGGCGATCGTGCTGTTTGAAAAGGGCAAGGGCGAAGTGCTGACGGTGGCGACGATCCGCGACGAACTCGGCTCGCGCTTCCAGATCACCGGCATGGGTTCGGCCGAAGCGGCCAGCGACCTGGCGCTGCTGTTGCGCGCCGGTTCGCTGGCGGCGCCGATGGAAATCATCGAGGAACGCACCATCGGCCCGCAGCTGGGCGCCGCCAACATCCAGAAGGGCTTCGATTCGACGCTGTACGGCTTCATCGCGATCGCCATCTTCATGGTGATCTACTACCACCTGTTCGGCTTCTTCTCGGCGTTCGCGCTGCTGGTCAACCTGCTGCTGCTGGTGGCGGTGCTGTCGCGGCTGCAGGCGACGCTGACGCTGCCCGGCATCGCCGCGATCGCGCTGACGCTCGGCATGGCGATCGACGCCAACGTGCTGATCAACGAGCGCGTGCGCGAGGAACTGCGCGCCGGCCATACGCCGCAGATGGCGATCAGCCACGGCTTCGAGCGCGCCTGGGCGACCATCCTGGATTCCAACGTCACCACGCTGATCGCCGGCCTGGCGCTGCTGATCTTCGGTTCCGGCGCGATCCGCGGTTTCGCGGTGGTGCACTGCCTGGGCATTCTGACCTCGATCTTTTCCTCGGTGTTCGTCTCGCGCGGCGTGGTCAACCTGTGGTACGGCCGCAAGAAGAAGCTGTCCTCGGTATCGATCGGCCACGTCTGGAAACCGAATACCTGATGGCATGGAAGGCGCGCCGGCCGCACGGACGGCGCGCGTTCGCTGATTTTCCCGGAGCCCGGAACGGGCCCGGACAGAAAGGGATGTGATGGAGTTCTTCCGCATCAAAAAAGACATACCGTTCATGCGCCACGCGCTGGTGTTCAACATGATCTCGCTGGTCACGTTCGCGCTGGCGGTGTTTTTCCTGTTCCACCGCGGCCTGCACCTGTCGATCGAATTCACCGGCGGTACCGTGATGGAGGTCACCTATTCGCAGGCGGCCGACGTCGATGCGGTGCGCAAGACGGTCGAGGGGCTGGGCTATACCGACAACCAGGTGCAGAGCTTCGGCACCGCGCGCGACGTGATGATCCGGCTGCCGACGCGCAAGGACATCGGTTCGGCCGAACAGAGCCAGAACGTGATGAAGGCGCTGGCCGCGCAGAACCCGGACGTCAAGCTGCAGCGGGTCGAATTCGTCGGCCCGCAGGTCGGTGACGAGCTGACCCACGACGGCCTGATGGCGCTCGCCTTCGTGGTGATCGGCATCATGATCTATCTGGCATTCCGCTTCGAATGGAAGTATTCGGTGGCATCGATCATCGCCAACCTGCACGACGTCGTCATCATCATGGGCTTCTTCGCCTTCTTCCAGTGGGAGTTCTCGCTGACGGTGCTGGCGGCGGTGCTGGCGGTGCTCGGCTATTCGGTCAACGAATCGGTGGTGGTGTTCGACCGCGTGCGTGAAACCTTCCGCGATCGTCGCTGCAACCGCATGACCACCGAGGAAGTGCTGAACCACGGCATCACCGCCAACATTTCCCGTACCATCATCACCCACGGTTCGACCCAGACGATGGTGCTGTCGATGTTCTTCTTCGGCGGTCCGGCGCTGCACTATTTCGCGCTGGCGCTGACCATCGGCATCTGCTTCGGCATCTATTCGTCGGTGTTCGTCGCCGCCTCGCTGGCGATGTGGCTGGGGGTCAAGCGCGAAGACCTGATCCGTCCGGTCAAGGAAAAGGACGAAACCGGCGGCGCCGTGGTCTGACTGCGCGTCATCCGATCGGGGCCAGCTTGCGAGCTGGCCTTTTTTTCGGCGACACTGTGGCGATTCGATACGGGAGCGGACATGGCTGGAAAACGCATCTGGGATTTGCCGTTGCGGCTGTTCCATTGGACCCTGGCGGCGCTGGTGGTGGTGTCGCTGGTGACGCAGCAGATCGGCGGCAACGCGATGGAATGGCATTTCCTGTCCGGCTACGCGGTGCTGGTGCTGCTGCTGTTCCGGCTGGTCTGGGGCGTGGTCGGCAGCCGCTATGCGCGCTTTGCTGATTTCCTGTATGCGCCTGCCGAGATCCTCGCCTACCTGCGCGGCGCCAAAGCGCGGCGGCATGGCCACAATCCGCTCGGCAGCCTGTCGGTGTTCGCGCTGCTCGGGGTGCTGCTGCTGCAGGCCAGCTCGGGCCTGCTGGCCAACGACGACATTGCCAGCGAAGGACCGCTGGTGAAGTTCATCAGCAAGGAGTGGTCGGACAGCATCACCTGGTTCCACAAGGACGTCAGCGGCACGCTGATCTACGTGCTGGTGGCGCTGCATCTGGCGGCGATCGTCTGGTACCGGATCGTCCGCAGGGAAAACCTGGTGTCACCGATGATCACCGGCGACAAGCAGGTCGACGCCGAGGTGCCGGCGGCCGACGATTCGGCGCGGCGGCGCGGTCTGGCGGCGCTGATCCTGGCGCTGGCGGCGGCGCTGGTGTACGCCATCGCGCATCTGTAGCCGGCTGCGGCCGCGATTGAAAACGCCCTGACCGGGACGGCCCGGTCAGGGCGTTTGCGTATGAAGCGGTGTGAAACCCGTCGCTTCGCGCCAGCGCGGCGCGGATGGCGCGGCTTACTTGTTGCGGAAATCGTCGTGGCAGGCCTTGCAGCTCTGGCCGGTGGCGCCGAAGGCTTTCTTGATCGCCGCCAGATCGCCGGACTTGGCGGCGGCCACCAGATTGCCGACCTCGACCTGCAGCTTGTCGGAGGCGGCGTGGAACTTGTCCTGCTCCTTCCAGATTTCCGGCTTGGCCTTGGAATTGGCGGTATCGGAACCGGCCGGGAATGCCTGCCACGGCAGCCTGGCCAGCGTTTCGACCAGTACCGCGTCGGCTTCCACCGCCGCCTTGTCGTAGGGTTTTTCACCCTTGACCACCGCGCCGATCCGGCCGAAGTGGGTGCCCATCAGCGACAGCGCCGACTGGCGGTACTTGACCGCGTCTTCCGGCTTGGCGAACTGCTGCGCGCGCGCCGCCAGCGGCAGCGCGATCAGGGTGGAGAGGATCAGAATCGGGGCCATGCGTTTCATGCGTCGTCCTTTGCCGTCAGAGAGGGAAAAAAGCGGGGCGATCGGCTCAGATGCCATTCGCCAGTGTTGCCGCGCAGCCAGTATAGCCGGCTGGCGTCAATGCCAGCAGCTGCTGCCGGGCTTCCTCCGGAATCGCCAGCGTGGCGATGAATTCGCGCAGCGCCTGCTGCGAAATGCCCTTGCCGCGCGTCAGCTCCTTCAGCTGTTCGTACGGATTGGCGATGCCGTAGCGGCGCATCACCGTCTGCACCGGCTCGGCCAGCACTTCCCAGGCGGCGTCGAGGTCGGCGGCCAGCTTTTCCGGGTTGACTTCCAGCTTGCGGATGCCGCGCAGGCAGCTGTCGTAGGCCAGCAGCGCGTAGCCGAAACCGACGCCGATGTTGCGCAGCACGGTGGAATCGGTCAGGTCGCGCTGCCAGCGCGACACCGGCAGCTTTTCCGCCATGTGCTTCAGTACGGCGTTGGCCAGGCCGAGGTTGCCTTCCGAGTTTTCGAAGTCGATCGGGTTGACCTTGTGCGGCATCGTCGATGAGCCGATTTCGCCGGCCTTGGTGCGCTGCTTGAAATAGCCGAGCGAGATGTAGCCCCAGACGTCGCGGTTGAAGTCGAGCAGGATGGTGTTGGCGCGGGCGACCGCGTCGAACAGTTCGGCCAGATAGTCGTGCGGTTCGATCTGGATCGTGTACGGGTTGAAGGTCAGGCCCAGCCGCCGCTCCACCACGTCGCGGGAAAACGCCGGCCAGTCGAATTCCGGATAGGCCGCCAGATGGGCGTTGTAGTTACCGACCGCGCCATTCATCTTGCCGAGGATTTCGACCGCGCTGATGCGCGTCGCCGCCCGCCGCAGGCGCGCGACGACGTTGGCGATTTCCTTGCCGAGCGTGGTCGGGCTGGCGGTCTGGCCGTGCGTGCGCGACAGCATCGGCTGCGCCGCGTGTTCGTGCGCCAGCGTCGCCAGCGCGTCGATGATGCCGTGCAGCGCCGGCAGCAGCACCTGGTCGCGCGCCGCCTTGACCATCATGCCGTGCGAGGTGTTGTTGATGTCTTCCGAGGTGCAGGCGAAATGGATGAATTCCGATGCCCGCAGCAGTTCCGGGGAATCCTTGACCTGTTCCTTCAGCCAGTATTCGACCGCCTTGACGTCGTGGTTGGTGACTGCTTCGATCTGTTTGATCTGCGTCGCATCCGCTTCGCTGAATCCATCCGACAATTGCCGCAGCCGGGCCTCGGCTTCCGGCGAAAAGCGCGGAATCTCGGCGAAACCGGCTTCCGACAGCGCCTGCAGCCAGGCGATTTCGACCTTGACGCGGTGGTGCAGGAAGCCGGCTTCGGACAGCAGCGGGCGCAGCGCATCGGTCTTGGCGGCGTAGCGGCCGTCGAGCGGGGACAGGGCGGAAAGGGTGGTCAGAGACGTCATGGACAGGCGGGAACAGTGAGCTAGGAACGGAGCGGCGGCGGGGCGTGCGCCGCCGCCGCGAGGCATGCCGGCAGCGGCGCGGGGGCCGGCGGCGAGCGGCAATTCTACCATCGCGGCACGCTGCCGGATGGCGTCGCGGCGCCATTCGCGGCGGCCGGAGCGGCGAGGGGCCGATGCTATAATCGGCTCCGCCTTTTTATGACGAGCGTGTATGAAATTACTCGGTTCAGTGACCAGTCCCTACGTCCGCAAGGTCCGCATCGTGATGGCGGAAAAGAAGCTCGATTACGAGCTGGTGCTGGATGACGTCTGGTCCGCCGACAGCAAGATCCAGCAGTCGAATCCGCTCGGCAAGGTGCCGTGCCTGGTGATGGAAGACGGCGCCGCGATGTTCGATTCGTCGGTGATCGCCGAATACCTGGATACGCTGACGCCGGTCGGCAAATTGCTGCCGGCCAACAGCAGCCGCGAGCGGGCGGCGGTCAAGTGCTGGGAGGCGCTGGCCGACGGCGTGCTGGACGCGGCGGTGCTGGTGCGGCTGGAGCGTCAGCGCCCCACCGCGCAGCAGAGCGCCGACTGGATCCGCCGTCAGCATGGCAAGGTGCAGGCCGGGCTGAAGGCGATGGCGGCCGGCCTCGGCGAGACGCCGTTCTGCGCCGGCAACCACTTCACGCTGGCCGACATCGCGGTCGGCTGCGCGCTCGGCTGGCTGGCGTTCCGCTTTCCGGAAATCGACTGGCGCGGCGATCATCCGAACCTGGCGCGGCTGGCCGACAAGCTGGCCGAGCGGCCATCGTTCCAGGACACCGCGCCGCGCTGATCGGCTGATTTCCATTCCCGAATGCAACGGGCGGTCAAGGCGTTTCCGCCAGACTGCCCGTTTCATATACTCCCCAAGGCACCGGCCTGTGGCGGGCACCAGCCGGGCGTTTTTGATACATACTCCCCTGTTTTTAAACGGATGGCTGGTTCAGGCCAGCTGACTCTGCAGGTAGTTCGGCAGGCCGACCTTGGCGATCAGTTCGATCTGGGTTTCCAGCCAGTCGATGTGTTCCTCGGTGTCGTCGAGGATGGTCTGGAACAGGTCGCGCGAGACGTAGTCGCCGGCCGCCTCGCAGGCGGCGATGCCGTCCTTGACGGTCTTTTGCGCCAGCAGTTCCAGCTTGAGGTCGCATTCCAGCATTTCCGGCGTCGCTTCGCCGATCATCAGCTTGTGCAGCGCCTGCAGGTTCGGCAGGCCGCCCAGCATCAGGATGCGGTTGATCAGCTTGTCGGCGTGCTTCATCTCGCCGATCGATTCCTCGTATTCCTTCTTGCCGAGTTTTTCCAGCCCCCAGTGGTGGTACATGCGGGCATGCAGGAAATACTGGTTGATCGCCGACAGTTCGTTGGTCAGCTGGGCATTCAGGAGCTTGATGATGCTGGCGTCGCCTTGCATGGTGGCCTCGAAAGTGATGTGGATGGAGGGCCTTGGCGCGGGCGGACGGAGTGGCAACGCCGCCGGCGGGCCAGGGCGGAAGGCATGGCAGCATGATAGCGCATGATGCCGGTGGCCTTTTCACCATGGCCGCGCCGGGCGGCGATGCGGTTGCGGCGGCTCAGACCTGCGCCCACTGGCGCAGCAGGTTGTGATAGTGGCCGGTCAGGCCGACCACTTCGGCGCTGTCGCCGAGCTGGGCGCGCAATTTGCGGATGTTCTGGTCGAGTTCGAACAGCATGCTGCGCCGGCCGTCGTCGGCCACCATGCTCTGCACCCAGAAGAACGAGCAGACGCGCGCGCCGCGCGTGACCGGTTCGACCTTGTGCAGGCTGCTGGACGGATACAGGATCATGTCGCCGGCCGGCAGCTTGACTTCGTGTTCGCCGTAGGTGTCGGACACCACCAGTTCGCCGCCGTCGTAATCGTCGGGATCGCACAGGAACAGCGTGCACGACACGTCGGTGCGCAGGCTCAGGTTGCTGCCGGGAATCGTGCGCACCGAACCGTCGATGTGGAAACCGTAGTGCTCGCCGCCTTCGTAGCGGTTGAACAGCGGCGGCATGTAGCGCATCGGCAGTGCGGCGCCGAAGAACAGTGGATGGTCGACCACCGCCTTCAGCACGATCTGTCCGAGTTCCAGCCCGACCCTGGAAAGTTCCGGCAGTTGCCGGTTGCGCTTGACCTGGGCGCCCTGCGGGCCGACGGTGGCGCGGCCGTCGGTCCAGTCGGCGGCGTCCAGCCGGGCGCGGATGTCGCCGACCTGGGCCGGCGTCAGCACTTCTGGTAGATGCAGCATCATGATCTGGTTCTCCATCAAAAAAGCCTCTCCCGCGGGAGAGGCTCAAAGCCGAAACCGCGAAAGCGCCTAGAACTTGATGTTCGCGGTCAGGCGCACCGAACGCGGAATTCCCGGCGTGTAGCGGTAGCCGGCCTTCATCATCGAGGCGGCGTAATCCTTGTCGGTCAGGTTGTAGACGTTCAGCTGCAGATCGACGTTCTTGCTGATCGTGTACGCCGCCATCGCGTCGAACACCCAATAGGAATCGACCGTGTTCGGCGTGCCGACGGCGGCATCCGACTGGCGGTGCAGTTCGCCGACGTAGCGCGCGCCGCCGCCGATCGTCAGGCCGCCCGGCATCTTGTAGGTGGTCCAGCTGGTGAAGGCCTGGCGCGGCGTGTACGGCAGACCGTCGGAGCCGTCGGAAGTGACTGCCGGGCCGCTGGTGATCTTGGTATCCATCGTCGTGTAGCCGGCGCTGATCTGCCAGTTCGGGGTGATCGCCCCGACCACGCCGAGTTCTATCCCCTGCACCCGCTTCTGGCCGGTCTGGGAATAGTTGCCGACCGAATCCTGCACCACTTCGTTGGTGACGTCGGTGCGGTACAGCGCGGCGGTCAGGGCCAGGCGGTTGTCCAGCAGATCCCACTTGGCGCCGATTTCGGTGGTCTTGGTACCTTGCGGATCATAGTTGACGTTGTTGGCGCTGCTGGTGGTGCTGTTCAGCTCGAACGTGGCGCCGCCCGGCGGCTGCTTGGCGGTCGCATGGGAAATGTAGATGCTGCTGGTTTCGGTCGGCTTGTACAGCAGGCCGAGCTTCCAGTTGAACAGCGTGCCGGAGACGTTCTGCGGGTCCAGATTGACCACGGTACCGACCGGCACGCCGTAGGTGGCGGCGTTGCGGCTGGTGGTTTCCAGCGCGCCGGAATACTTGGTGCGGTAATGGTCGACGCGGATGCCGCCGCTCAACTGCCACTGCGGATTGAATTCCAGCGTGTCGAACAGGTAGGCCGAGGCGGTGTCGGTCTGGCCCTGGGTATCGGCATTGTTGCGGGTCGGGTTGTAGCCGACCCGGTACACGTTCGGGTCCGGGTTGTACAGGCTGACCGGCGGCAGGGTGCCGAGGCTGGTGGCGCGATAGCCGATCGTCGACTGCTTTTCCTGCGTCAGTTCGATGCCGGCCACCAGCGAATGCTTGATGCCGCCGGTCTTGAACTTGGCGGTCAGGTTGGTCTGGTTGGTCAGGATTTCGTTGCTCTGGTCCTTCATCTGGCTGCTGCGGCCGGCCAGTAGCCAGGTGGAGGGATCGGCCGGATCCGGCGTCAGCAGGTTGGCGGCGGACGCCATGTGGCCGGTGATCAGGTAGTTCTGCGAGGTCTTGCCGTAGCGTGTGGTGTTCAGCAGCTGCATGTCCGGCGTGATGTCGTGCTCGATCCGCACGGTAAACATGTCGGCGGTGACGTTGTCGAAGTCGCCGTTGGTGCCGTAGAACTTGCTGGGATCCAGCTGCCGCGCGCCAGTCAGGAACGGCCGCGCCGGATCGGGCGAACCGTAGCCGGGCAGGCCGACCGTCGGCACGCCGTTCTCCGGCTTGTTCTTCTGGTCGATGTGCAGGAAGTTGATGTAGGTGCGAGTGTCGCCCTTGAGGTTGAAGCCGAGTGCTGCCGCCACGCCCTGGCGGTCGTTCTTGACCACGTCGCGGCCGGCCACGCCGGAATCTTCCTTCAGCAGGTTCAGGCGTAACGCCGCCCCGCCTTCCATGTTGAGCGGCTTGTTCAGGTCGGCGGTGACGCGCTTGTAGTCGCCGCTGCCGACGCCGATCGAGCCGGAATACGCTTCCTTCAGGGTCGGCTGCTTGGTCACCAGATTGATTGAGCCGGTTGGCGCGCCGCGGCCGTTGTCGGTACCGGCCGGGCCCTTGAACACTTCGACCTGATCGATGTTGAACATGTCGCGCGTCACCGAGCCGAGATCGCGCACGTTATCGACGAAGATCGAACTGGAGGTGTCGAAACCGCGCATGTAGATCGCGTCACCGGTGTTGGTGGCGCCGTTTTCGCCCAGCGAGAAGGTGCCGACGCCGGGGGAATTGCGCAGCGCCTCGGTCAGCGTGGTGGCGCCCTGTTCCTGGATGACTTCCTTCTTGATCACGCTGATCGTCTGCGGCGTGTCCACCAGCGGCTGGGTCACTTTCGGCGACGACACCCAGTCGGCCTTGTACGCTTCTTCGGCGGCCGACTGCACCTTGATCTCGGGCAGCGCTTCGCCCTGTTTGGTGGTTTGCTGCGCATGGCCGGCCAGCGGCGTGGCGAGGACGGCGAGGGCGATCAGCGAGGGATTCAGTGGCGAAGGGGTGGACTTGGGATGTTTGCGACTGCGAATGTAAGCCAACGTGTTTCTCCGGCGGAAAAGAGGAATGGATGAAATTGGCTGGCGCTACTGTCGATGCCGCCGTGAGGGCGGCCGAGGGAGATAGATGGCTGGCTACTTTTTAAATGCGAATGATAGCCATTCTTATTAACGAGTGCAACAAATTGTAAGTGGCGCGTTGGGAATTCGCCGCCCGCCGCTTCAGTAGACGTCGCGGCGATAGCGGCCGACGCTGCCGAGATCGTCCAGCGCGGCGCGCCCGAGCAGCTGCGCCAGCGCCGTGTCGACCTCTTCGGCCATGCCCTTCAGGCTGCCGCAGACGTAGATCGCGGCGCCTTCGGCAACCCAGGCGCGCAGCGTGTCGCCGGCCTCCAGCAAGCAGTGCTGGACGTAGCGGCGCTGCGGCTGGTCGCGGGAAAACGCCAGGTCGGCGCGTTGCAGTACGCCGGATGCCAGCCAGCCATCGATATCCTCGCGGTAATGGAAGTCGCTGGCGACGTGGCGTTCGCCGAACAGCAGCCAGTTCGGACCGTTGCCGCTGGCGGCACGCGCCTTCAGGTGGCTGCGCAGTCCGGCAATGCCGGTGCCGTTGCCGATCAGTATCAGCGGCCGTTCGGCGTTCTGCTCCAGCCGGAAGCGCCGGTGCTCACGCAGGCGCATGCGAATCCGTGCGCCTGCTTGCGCCTGCGTGGTCAGCCAGCCGGACACCGCGCCGTGGCTGCCGTTCGGTCGCAGATGCAGGCGCACCAGCAGATGCACGCGGCCATCGGCGGTGATCGAGGCGATCGAGTACTCGCGCGGCTGCGGATCGCCGGGGGCGACGATCTGCGCCAGATCGCCCGATTGCCACTGCGGCAGAACCGCATCGAGCGGTTCCAGTTCCAGGTGATGGACCGGCGCGCCGGCGCTGCCGGGATTCAGCAGGCGCCGCTCGGCCAGCCGCCAGTCGGCGAATGCCGGAGCGTTCCAGTCCGGGGCGTCGCTGGTGCCGGCCAGATGGCTCAACTGATGGCGCCAGGCATCGATGGCGGCGCCGTCGAGCCGGTCCACCTCGATCCGTTCGCACAACACCTGCGCGCCCTGGCGCCGCAGCCACTGGTCCAGCTCTTTCCCAAAGCCGCAGAAATGCGCGTAGCTGCTGTCGCCGAGCGCCAGCAGCGCATAGTGGAGTCTAGCCAACGGCAGGTCTTGCCCGATCACACGGTCGGCGAACCGCGCCGCGCTGTCCGGTGGGTCGCCTTCGCCGTAGGTGCTGACGACGAACAGGAGGCGATCGGCTGCTTGCAGATCGGCGGCGCCGAGATCGGCCAGCTCGCGCAGGCGCACCGGGATGCCGGCCAGACGCAGACTGTCGGCGCTGTGCCGCGCCAGTTCCTCGGCGTTGCCGGTCTGGCTGGCGAAGGCGACGATCCAGCCGCCGTCGGCTGCCGGCGCGCCCTGCCGGATGCCGGCACGCTGGCGCCGCGCCGCGTGCGCGATCAGCGCGCACATCAGCAGGTAGGCCAGCAGCAGCGCAACGGCGGCCAGCAGCCGCGACGCGTCGGTGGTCACGCTCATTGCAACATTTCCAGAAAAGCCGCCGACATCCGTTCGATCAAGGCGTCGCCGTCGCGGATCAGCCAGCGTGCTGCCAGACCGCGCTCCTCGGCGAAGCGCAAGCCCTGGTCGGCACCGAGCACCGTCAGCGCGGTGGACAGCGCATCGGCCGCCATGCATTCCGGGTGGATCACGCTGACCGAGGCAACGCCGTTGCGCACCGGATAGCCGTTGCGCGGATCGAGCGTATGCGAGTGGCGCTGGCCGTCGAGGTCGACATAGCGCCGGTAGTCGCCCGAGGTGGCGACCGCCAGCCCATGCAGCGCCAGCAGCAGGGGATCGCTGGCGGTATCGTGCATGGACGGCGGCTGTTCCAGCGCCACCCACCACGGCTGCCCGTCCGGCTTGACGCCGGCGCCGCGCAGTTCGCCGCCGACTTCCACCAGATAGTGGCGCAGGCCCTGCCGCTCCAGATGGCGCGCCACCTGATCGACGCCATAGCCCTTGGCAACCGCCGACAGGTCGAGCTGCACACCGCCGGGCTGGCGCGCGCGCCGCCGGTCACGGTCGAGTTTGATTCCGGTCCTCCCGACCAGAGCGGCGATGGCGGCGGCGCCGGGCGTGGTGAAGCCGGGCTGATCATGGCGCCGCTCCGGGCCGAAGCCCCACAGATTCACCAGGGCGCCGGCGCCGGGATCATAGGCGCCGCCGCTGGCTTCGGCGACTTCCAGCGCATACGACAACACCTCGAAAAACGCTTCCGGCAACGGCTGCCAGCTGCCCGCTTCGGCGCGGTTGAAGCGGCCGAGATCGGACTCCGGTTCCCAGTGGCTCATCTGCGCGACGATCGCATCCAGCTCCCGCTGCACGCCGAGCCGCAACCTTGGCAGATCGAGGCGCGGGTCGGCCACCAGCCGCACCGACCAGCTGGTCCCCATCGTCAGACCGTCGAGGTCGTGAATGGTGCCGGTCGGCGGGTCGCCGGCAGCGATGTGGGCGGGAATCAGTACGCGTTGCATGTGGAGAGTGGGTGGAAAAGCGGAACGGTGCCGAGCCGCGCGGCCGGGAAGCGGCGCGGCTGGAGATGCCGTCCAGCGATGGCCGGACGGCGTTTGCTGTCGCTTACTGCAGCACTTCCAGCGTGGCGGCGTAGGACACGCGCCGCTCCGGCGGTGCCGGCGGCGTGCCTTGGGTATTGCCGCCGGCTGCCGCGCGCGGTGGGTAGCTGGCGCCGACCCAGTACATGCCGGCGCGCGGCCAGGTCACCGTGAACTCGCCGTTGGCGTCGGTCCGGGCGAGGATTTCGTTCAGTACGCCGCGATAGCGCACGCCGCCCGGCACCACGCTGACCGCGAGATCGGCTGCCGGTTTGCCGTCGAGCAGCAGGCGGAAGCGCGCTGTTTCGCCGGGTGCCAGTTCATTCGGATGCGTGATCGGCAGCATTTCCAGGCCGACGCCGGTCGGTTTGGTGGCGGCATCGCCGGGTTTGCCCGAGCTGACGAAGGTTTCCAGCCGGCTGTGCAGGCGCGTGCTGCGCAGGTCTTCGGCGTCGGCCGGCACTTCGCGCGCGAAGGCATCCAGCGCGCCGCGCCAGCGCTTCATTTCACCGTTCTGTCTGTAGCTCGCCATCACCGATTCGGTGACCAGGCTGATGCGGTAGGTGCCGGGTTGCGCCAGCTTCAGATCGAAGCTGCTGCGCAGGCGGCCGTTGTGGGGGTTTTCCGGCTGCAGCGTGGTGCCGCCGGGGCCGCGGATGCTGAGACCGTCCAGCTTGAGCGCGTTGGTATCGTAATCGAACAGGTTTTCGGATATCGCCGCGTCGACGGTGACCCAGGGTTCCTTGCCTTCGAGCTGGGTGGCGGACGGCAGCAGCCAGGTGCGGTGCGCCTGCGCCTGCAGCGGCAGCATGGCGGTGCCGAGCAGCAGCGAGGTGGCGGCCAGCGCCAGGATCGGTTTCTTGAAAATCGGCTTCATGTGAGGGGGCTCCGCGATGGTCGGTTTCCGGTTACGGTTTGATCTGCAGCGTCACCGCGCCGAGTTCTTCCTTGCCCTTGGCCGTCGGGCTCTGGGCCGAGGGCGCCGGCCACTGGAACGGAACGCGCACCAGTTCGCGGCCGCCGGCTTCCCGCGCCGCTTCGACCACCAATTGGTAATCGCCAGGCGGCAACGTGTCCAGCGGCGTCTTGGTGCTGGCGAAATGGAAAGTCTGTTCACCTGGCGCGCGGGTGGCGCCGGTCACGCCATCGACCGGTGTCTGCAGTTCGCGGCCGCTCTTGCGCCACCATTGGCGCACGTCTTTCAGCCACTTGGCGCCACCGTCGTTTTTCTTCTTCACGTCGTACAGCACGGCCAGATTGGCGACGAAGCTCTGGTCCGGCCGTTCCAGCCACATCGCCAGGTAGGGGCGGTGATACTCGGCGACGTTCGGTTGCGGAATGTCGAGTTTGACCGCGAGGTCGGCCGCCAGCGCGGAAGAACCCAGCAGAGGCAGGCTGAGCGCCAGCGTGGAGCGTAGTTTCATGGATGGCACCTGTGGAAAATCAATGGATGAAAAGGAGAGCGAGCAGGATCGGGACGATCACGCCGAGGCCGACCATCGGCCAGACCAGCGGCCGGTTGGCGGCGTGGAATTTCAGGATCAGCAGCCCGGTGATGGAAAACACCAGGCAGGCGACGGCGAAGATGTCGATGAACCAGCTCCAGGCCAGGCCGGTGTGGCGGCCCTTGTGCAGATCATTGAGCCAGGAAATCCAGCCGCGTTCGGTCAATTCGTATTCGACTTCGCCATCTTCCAGGCCGACCCGCAGCCAGGCATCGCCGCCGGGCCGCGGCAGCGCCAGGTACACCTCGTCGTCGGACCATTCCGCCGGCTGCGCCGGGATGCGGACCGACCAGGTATGGGCGAGCCATTGCCGCAGCGCCTCTGGCAGCGGCGGCTCGGCGCTGGCGCGCGTCGTTGCCTGCTGGCGCAGTTCGGCCTGCAGTGGCGCCGGCAGGCGGCCCTTGTGATTGGTCACGGCCGGCTTCGCCTCGATTTGCGATGCGTGATTGAGCGTGATGCCGGTGACGCTGAACAGCAGCATGCCGAGCAGGCAGAGCGCCGAGCTGATCCAGTGCCATTGATGCAGCGTCTTCAGCCACCCGGCGCGGCGCGCGCCACGGCTGACGGTTGCAGGAGTGGGCGTGGAAAGAGTGGCGTTGTGTTGATTCAAGGTCGTCATGTGTTGCGCCGAATCCAACAGTTGGCTGGCGCTGGCCGGTCCGGCCGTGCGGATGACGGAGTGGCGGCAGCGGTCAGCCAGCGACGGGAGGGCGCGGTTGAAATCGGGAGTGGCCAAGAGCGGTTTCGGTGTTGAATTGGCGCGCGCAGGTGCCAATTCAACACAGAATGTGAATGATAACCATTATTATTTGAAGATTCAATGCCTGATTGATGGCAGGAAAGTACCGGGCGTGGCGTATCGCGGCAGGGGTGGCTGGTGTGGGAGGCGTCGCGAGGCGCTTGCCGGCGCCAAGATACCTTCAGGGGCGGTTGCTGTCCTGCGGTGGATAGCAGTAGCGCAACAGTCGCGGCGCGCCGCGCAGGAAATACAGCGCCAGCACCAGGAATACTCCACCGGTCAGGAAATAGCCGAATTCATAGCCGGTCCGGCGCGGCGGCCAGCCGAGCACGGTACCGACGCCATAGGCCAGATTCCAAAGGGCGTAGACCAGCATCGCCAGGCCGGCCGCGCGGACGATGATGCCGAAGATGTGAATCGCTTGCATGGTGCTCCTTCCGTAACGAACGGGATGGCGAACGCTATTGCCACCATGACAAATTCGCTGAAAGGGGATTTGACCTGCGACAAATCCGCTGGCGTCCCGGCCGCCATTTGCGGCGCGGCGGCAAAAAAAAGCGGCGTCATCGACGCCGCTTTGCGAGGAGCCCGTTCCGCTATTTTTTCTGCGGATCGGTGACGAAGCCGATCTTTGACAGCCCGCCGGCCTGCGCCGCCGCCATCACCTGCGCCACCTTTTCATATTCGGTGGTGCGCTCGGCGCGCAGATGCAGTTCCGGCTGCGGCGATTTTTGCGCGGCAGCGGCGATGTTGGTATCCAGTTCCACCATCGTGATCGCATTGTCGTTCCAGTACACGGTGCCGGCGGCGTCGATCGACAGGTTGATGTTTTCCGGCTTGATCTGGTCCGGCTGGCTGGTGGCGCGCGGCAGATCGACCGGAATCTTGTTGTTCATCACCGGGATCGTGATGATGAAGATGATCAGCAGCACCAGCATCACGTCGACCAGCGGCGTGGTGTTGATTTCCGGATTGAAGTCGTCGTCGCCGTCCGACAGCGTGCCCATCGACATCACGCACCTCCGACCGCGGTCAGCTTGGCGCCGCCGGCTGGCTTGCTGTCATGGCCCGGCAGGTCGGCGCGGGCACCGGTGACGAACAGCGCGTGCAGGTCGAAGCCGAACTTGTTCAGCTTGGCCAGGATCGACTTGTTGCCGCGCACCAGCGCGTTGTAGCCGAAGGTGGCCGGAATCGCCACCGCCAGCCCGAGCGCGGTCATGATCAACGCTTCGCCGACCGGACCGGCGACCTTGTCGATGCTGGCCTGGCCGGAAGTGCCGATCGACACCAGCGCGTGATAGATGCCCCAGACGGTGCCGAACAGGCCGACGAACGGCGCGGTCGAGCCGACCGAGGCCAGTACCGCCATGCCGGACTGCAGGCGGGCGGCGGTTTCGTCGATCGCCTGCCGCAGCGACAGCGTGATCCAGTCGCTGACCGACAGCTGGTCGTGCAAATGGCCCTTGTGGGCGGCATGGTGGCGCATCGCGTTGACGCCGGCCTGCGCCAGATCGGAGAACGGGTTGTCGTGGCCGAGCGTGGCGACGCCTTCGTCGACGTTGGTGGTATCCCAGAACTGGTGGCCGGCGGCATGCGAGGCGCGCCGCAGCAGCCACAGCTGCAGCCCCTTGGTCAGCATCACGTACCAGGAGGCGATCGACATCGCCACCAGCAGTACCGCGACGCCCTTGGTGACCAGGTCGCCCTGGGCCCACAGGCTTTGCAATCCGTACGGACTTACTTCCATGATGACTCCTTGCTTGAGATAGGTAGGCGTTTGGATGGGCCGGAGGGGGCGTGGCGTCAGCGGTCCAGCTGGAAAGTGATTGGCACGTTGGTGTACACCATGACCGGCTTGCCGTCCTCGATCTGCGGCTTGAACACGGCGCGCAGCACCGCCTGGCGGGCCGCTTCGTCGAGCCGCGCGAAACCGGACGAGGAAGTGACCTCGACCTGTTCGGCGCGGCCCTTCTGGTTGATCAGCACGCGCAGCACGACCTTGCCTTCCTCGCTCTTGCGGCGCGACAGCAGCGGGTATTCCGGGCGTGGCGGCTGCAGGTATTCGACCCCGGAGGTGATGGTTTTCGGTGGCGGCGGCGATGCCGGTGCGGCTGGTGCCGGCGGCGCGACCGGCGCGGCGGCGACGAAGGGTTCCGGCTCGGCTGGCGCCGCCGGTTGCGGCGGCGTGGTGATCGCCTGTTCCGACGGTTCCGGATTGACCGGCTGCTGTACCGGGCGCGGTTTCGGCTGCGGCGGCGGCTGCTTCCTGACCACCGGTACCGTCTTCGGCGGCTTCGGCGGGGTGGGCGCTTCGACCTTCGGTGTTGGCACCGGTGCCGGCGTCGGGGTGATGAAGTGAACCAGCACTTCGCGCGCGGCGATCGGCGCCGGCGGCTGTACCAGGCCGCTCTGCAGCGCGTGGAACAGGCCGACGTGCAGCACGATCACGGCCGCCAGCGGACCCAGCCGTTTCAGCGTCGGCCACGACATCGGCGCGGTTTGCGACGGCAGCGACAAACTTGATGTGGTCATCGGATCAGGCCGGCATCCAGGCTGGCTGAAATACCGTGGCATCGGCGCGCGTCTCGGCACAGCATTCGCGCAGCACCTGGCGGGCGCAGGCATTGCATTTGCCGCAGCAGGTGGCGACACCGAGGTTTTCCCGCAAACCGGACATCGTGGTGATGCCGGCGTTCACCGCCTTGCGGATGTCGCGGTCGGACACGTTATTGCAGATGCATACGATCATGGTGGTCCTTGCCGCCGGATCGCCGTATCGGCGCTCCGGCAATCGGCGCGGCGCTGGCCGCGCGTCACGATCCTGTCACGCGGTCAGGATCAGCTTGTTCAACTGGGTCATTCGCAGACGGTAGATGCGCCCATCGTGGTCGATCTCGATTTCGCGCCTCTGTCCGAACAAGTCCTGGCTCTTGATGCGCAGCGAGGAAGTCTCCGGCTGCGCATTGGCCGGCACGGCGGCCGGTTCGACCTGCGCTGTGGGCGGCGTCACTCGTTGCATGGGATGTTTTCTTGTAAATGCGAACAATTCGTATTTAGATTATTCCCGATTTGCCGGGTTCTGGCAAGATGTTTTCGCTGCACTGCAAAATGAGGTGTGCGTGGCCACGGCCGCGCCGGAGGATGCCTAAGCGCCGGGCGCGCGGGCGGCGCCATCGATGATGCCGCCGCCCAGGCAGATGTCGCCGTCGTACAGTACCGCTGACTGTCCGGGCGTGACCGCCCATTGCGGAGCGTCGAAGCGCAGCCGGAAGGTGCCGTCGCCGTCCGCTGCGAAGTGGCAGCCGACGTCGGCCTGGCGGTAGCGCGTCTTGGCCGTCAGCGCGCCGGCGTGCGGCGGCTGGCCGGCGACCCAGCTGGCCTGGCCGGCGTTCAGCGTACCGGACAGCAGCCACGGATGATCATGGCCTTGCACCACGTACAGCGTGTTGCTGGCTATGTCCTTGGCGGCGACGTACCAGGCGGTGCCGTCCGCCGCCGTCTTCATGCCGCCCAGTCCGATGCCCTTGCGCTGGCCGAGCGTGTAAAAGCTCAGGCCGACGTGCTGGCCGACCGTGGTGCCGTCGGCAGTCTTCATCGGTCCGGCCTGATACGCCAGATAGCGGTTCAGGAATTCGCGGAACGGGCGTTCGCCGATGAAGCAGATGCCGGTCGAATCCTTCTTGCGGGCGTTCGGCAGCTTCAGCCGTTCGGCGATGCGGCGCACCTCGGTCTTGTGCAACTCGCCCAGCGGAAACAGCGTCTTCGACAGTTGCGCCTGATTCAGGCGGTGCAGGAAATAACTCTGGTCCTTGCTGGCGTCGGCTGCCTTGAGCAGCTGAAAACCGTCACCGACGGCGCGCACGCGCGCGTAATGGCCGGTGGCGATCCGTTCGGCACCCAGCTGTAGCGCATGATCGAGAAAGGCCTTGAACTTGATTTCGGCATTGCACAGCACGTCCGGATTCGGCGTGCGGCCGGCCTGGTATTCGCGCAGGAATTCGGCGAACACGCGGTCCTTGTATTCGGCGGCGAAATTGACCGCCTCGATGTCGATGCCGAGCACGTCGGCGACGCTGACGGCGTCGATCCAGTCCTGCCGCGTCGAGCAGTATTCGTCGTCGTCGTCGTCTTCCCAGTTCTTCATGAACAGGCCGATGACCTCATAACCTTGTTGCTTCAGCAGCCAGGCGGTGACCGAGGAATCGACGCCGCCGGACATGCCGACCACGACTTTTCTATTCGCCATGGAATGCTTCGAGCGGACCGATCGCGGTCGGATCGGTATACAACAGCGATAGCGGCGCGCGGCGGCCGGCCAGATAGTCGTCGATGCATTGCATCACCAGCGGGCTGCGGTGGCGTTCGCGACAGTCCAGCAGTTCGGCGCGCGACATCCAGACCGTGCGCAGAATGCCGTCGTCGAGCGGTTGCTGGTGCCACGCACCGAGTTGGCCGGCGAAGGCGAAGCGCAGATAGGTGACCGGCTGCCCGGTGCGATTGGACACGTAACGCGCCATGTACATGCCGATCAGTTCGGTCGGCGTGAAGTCGTGCGCGGTTTCTTCCAGCGCTTCGCGCGTGACTGCCTGTTCCAGCGACTCGTCCGGATCGAGATGGCCGGCCGGCTGGTTCAGGCGGATGCCATCGCTGGTTTCTTCCTCGACCAGCAGAAAGAAGCCGTCGCGTTCGATCACTGCGGCGACCGTGACGGCGGGTTTCCATACTTCTGTCATGATTTCCCTCGAAAGTGGCGGCATTTTACCGCGCCGCCCGATTTCGTCCGGCCAGCGCCGCGCCACCGGCGCTCGTCGTTTGCGGCACCGCGTCATGGTGGCAGTCCATGGCGGGCCGGAGTTGTTCGCTGTCAAACATTCCGTGTAAGATTCCGGTAAGTTTTTTAAGATTTTGCAAAAATTCAGGGGGAGAAACATGCAAATCGGCATGCCAGCCGAAACGCGGCCGGGCGATCCCCGCGTTGCCGCAAGTGGGCTGACTGGTATGCTGCACCCTTTCGACGCGGAAATCGCTGCCGTTATCACGGCTGGCGGATCATCCGCGGCGTTGCCGAAGTAATGACCTTCATACAACGCATCATGCCGCCTACCAAGCAGCATCGGGCCACTGTCACCCGGATCGAGGCGGAAGTCACTGGCCGCAGGCCGTGCTCGCCGATGACAGGAACCGCATCGCCGGACTGAAACAACGAGCGTGGCCGTCTTCATCGCCGAAGGCGGCCATGCCTCCACAGAGAAGCGAAACACTCAGGGTAAAAGAGGAAGAATCATGGCATTGACGATAGGTGTGCCAAGGGAAGTCTTCGCGGGCGAAAAGCGCGTGGCGACAGTGCCCGAGGTAGTGGAAAAACTCATCAAGCTCGGCTTTGCCGTCACCGTGGAAAGCGGTGCCGGTGCTGCCGCCAACTTCAGCGACGAGGCGTATCGTGCCGCCGGCGCGCAGATCGCCGACGGCGCCGCGCAATTGTGGGCGGCCGCCGACGTCGCCTTCAAGGTGCGCGCGCCGGATACCGAGGAGATCGCGCTGATGCGTGAAGGCACGACGCTGATCTCCTTCATCTGGCCGGCGCAGAATCCGGAACTGATGCAGCAGCTGGCTGCCAAAAAAATCACCGCGCTGGCCATCGATGCGCTGCCGCGCCAGCTGTCGCGCGCGCAGAAGATGGATGCGCTGACGTCGATGGCCGGCATCAGCGGCTATCGCGCCGTGATCGAGGCGGCGAATGCCTTCGGCCGCTTCTTCAACGGCCAGATCACTGCGGCCGGCAAGATTCCGCCGGCCAAGGTGTTCATCGCCGGCGCCGGTGTGGCCGGCCTGGCGGCGATCGGCACCGCCGCCAACCTGGGCGCCATCGTGCGCGCCAACGACACCCGGCCGGAAGTGGCGGATCAGGTCAAGTCGCTGGGTGGCGAATTCATCAAGGTCGATTACGAGGAAGAAGGTTCCGGTGGCGGCGGCTATGCCAAGGTGATGTCGGAAGGCTTCCAGCAGGCCCAGCGCCAGATGTACGCGACGCAGGCCAAGGAAGCCGACATCATCATCACCACCGCGCTGATCCCGGGCAAGCCGGCGCCGAAGCTGATCACCGCCGAAATGGTGCAGTCGATGAAGCCGGGCAGCGTGATCGTCGACATGGCCGCCGAGCAGGGCGGCAACTGCGAACTGACCGAACCGGGCCAGGCCGTCGTCAAGCATGGCGTGACCATCATCGGCTATACCGATCTGGCGAGCCGGCTGGCGCGTCAGTCGAGCACGCTGTACGCCACCAACCTGCTGCGTCTGACCGAGGAACTGTGCAAGGCCAAGGATGGCCAGCTCGACGTCAACATGGAAGACGATGCGATCCGCGGCCTGACCGTGATCAAGCAGGGCGAAGTGACCTGGCCGGCGCCGCCGCTGAAGCTGCCGGCGCCGGCAGCCAAGCCGGCCGCCGCTGCCGCGCCGGCGCCGAAGGCGCATGGCCATGGCGCGGCCGGCGCGCCGACTTCCGGCGGCACCATCGCCGTGGTGTTCGGCATCGCCGCGGTGCTGTTCTGGCTGATTGGCGCCTATGCGCCGGCGGCTTTCCTCGGCCACTTTACGGTGTTCGTGCTGGCCTGCTTCATCGGCTACATGGTGGTGTGGAACGTCACGCCATCGCTGCATACGCCGCTGATGAGCGTGACCAACGCGATTTCCAGCATCATCGCGATCGGTGCGCTGGTGCAGATCGCGCCACCGCTGGCGGCCGGCATCGAGCGACCGACCGACTGGATCCGCTGGCTGGCGGTGATCGGCATCGTCCTCACTGCCATCAATATGTTCGGCGGTTTCGCCGTCACCCGCCGCATGCTGGCGATGTTCCGTAAATAAGAAAGGCGACGCGCAATGTCTGAAAGTCTCGTTACCGTTGCCTATATTGGCGCAACCATTCTGTTCATCCTGAGCCTCGGCGGCCTGTCCCATCCGGAGACTTCGCGCCGCGGCAACCTGTACGGCATGATCGGCATGATCATCGCCGTGCTGGCCACCGTGTTCGGTCCGCATGTGTCGGCCGCCGGCATTTCCTGGGTCGTCGGCGCGATGGTGGTCGGCGGTGCCATCGGCTTGTATGCCGCGCGCGTCGTGCAGATGACGCAGATGCCGGAACTGGTGGCGCTGATGCACAGCCTGGTCGGCCTCGCGGCCACTCTGGTCGGCTATGCCAGCTACATCGATCCGGCGGCGTCCGCCAGCTTCAGCGGCGCCGAAAAGACCATCCACGAAATCGAAATCTACGTCGGCATCCTGATCGGCGCGATCACCTTCTCCGGTTCGCTGATTGCCTTCGCCAAGCTGTCCGGTCGCATCGGCGGCAAGCCGCTGCTGCTGCCGGCACGGCACTGGCTGAATCTGGTGGCGCTGCTGGTGGTGATCTATTTCGGCGTGCAGTTCGTGCGCGCCGAATCGATCCAGGCCGGCATGATGCCGCTGGTGGTGATGACCGTGATCGCATTGCTGTTCGGCATCCATATGGTGATGGCGATCGGCGGCGCCGACATGCCGGTGGTGGTGTCGATGCTGAACAGCTATTCCGGCTGGGCGGCGGCGGCAACCGGTTTCATGCTGTCGAACGACCTGCTGATCGTGACCGGCGCGCTGGTCGGGTCTTCCGGTGCGATCCTGTCCTACATCATGTGCCGCGCGATGAACCGCAACTTCATCAGCGTGATCGCCGGTGGCTTCGGCGGCGGCGCCGGCAAGCCGGCCGCCAAGGGCGAGGCGCAGCCGGCCGGTGAGGTGGTGGCGGTCAGTTCGACCGAAACCGCCGAAATGCTGCGCGAGGCCAAGAATGTCATCATCGTGCCGGGTTACGGCATGGCGGTGGCACAGGCCCAGCACACGGTCAACGAAATCACCCAGTACCTGCGCGGCAAGGGTGTCAACGTGCGCTTCGGCATCCATCCGGTGGCCGGCCGCATGCCGGGCCACATGAACGTACTGCTGGCGGAAGCCAAGGTGCCGTACGACATCGTGATGGAGATGGACGAGATCAACGAGGATTTCCCGGATACCGACGTGGCGATGGTGATCGGCGCCAACGACATCGTCAATCCGTCGGCGGCCGAGGATCCGGCCAGCCCGATCGCCGGCATGCCGGTGCTGGAAGTGTGGAAGGCCCGTACCTCGATCGTGATGAAGCGCTCGATGGCTTCCGGCTATGCCGGCGTCGACAATCCGCTGTTCTACAAGGACAATAACCGGATGCTGTTCGGCGACGCGAAGAAGATGCTGGACGAGGTGCTGAACGCCCTGAAGGCGGGCTGAACCTGACCAGTCGATGAAAAAGCCGCGTGCCCGTTCACGCGGCTTTTTTTTGGCCGAAGTGGTAATGGAGTTTCTTGAATCCTTGCATCATCAATCCTGAACCAATGGGGGAGGCGAACATGCAGTTTCTGGAAAAATTCTTCAAGCTCGATGAACACGGCAGCAACGTCCGCACCGAACTGCTGGCCGGACTGACCACCTTCCTGACGATGGCCTATATCGTCTTCGTCAATCCGGCCATCTTGGGTGACGCCGGCATGCCGAAGGATGCGGTGTTCGTCGCCACCTGCCTGGTGGCGGCACTCGGCACGCTGGTGATGGCGCTGTATGCCAACTATCCGATCGCGCTGGCGCCGGGCATGGGGCTGAATGCCTATTTCGCCTATGTGGTGGTGCTCGGCATGGGCTTCACCTGGCAGGCGGCGCTCGGCGCGGTCTTCATTTCCGGCTGCCTGTTCGTGCTGGTGACGCTGTTCCGCATCCGCGAGGTGATCGTCAACGGCATCCCGCGCTCGATCCGCAACGCAATCACCGCCGGCATCGGCCTGTTTCTCGGCCTGATCGCATTGAAGAACGCCGGCATCGTCGCCGCCAATCCGGCCACCTTCATCACGCTGGGTGACCTGCACAAGGCACCGGCGGTGCTGGCCGGGATCGGCTTTTTCGTCATCGTCGCGCTCGACCGGCTGCGCGTGCGCGGCGCCATCCTGATCGGCATCCTGGTCGTCACCGCGCTCAGCTTCGTGTTCGGCGGCAACCAGTTCGCCGGCATCGTGTCGGCGCCGCCGTCGATCGACCCGACCCTGTTCAAGCTCGACATCAAGGGTGCGCTGTCGGTCGGTCTGGTCAACGTGGTGCTGGTGTTCTTCCTGGTCGAACTGTTCGACGCCACCGGCACGCTGATGGGCGTGGCCAACCGCGCCGGCCTGCTGAAGGCCGGCAAGATGGAACGGCTCAACAAGGCGCTGATGGCCGACAGCACGGCGATCGTCGCCGGCTCGATGCTCGGCACCTCGAGCGCCACTGCCTACATCGAAAGCGCGGCCGGCGTGCAGGCCGGCGGCCGCACCGGCCTGACCGCGCTGACCGTCGCCGTGCTGTTCCTGGCCTGCCTGTTCATTGCGCCGCTGGCCGGCGTGGTGCCGGCCTACGCCACCGCGCCGGCGCTGCTGTATGTTGCCTGCCTGATGCTGCGCGAGATCGTCGACATCGACTGGGAGGACACCACCGAAAGCGTGCCGGCGGTCGTCACGCTGCTGATGATGCCGTTCACCTATTCGATCGCCAACGGCCTGGCGTTTGGCTTCATCAGCTACGCGGTGCTGAAGCTGCTGACCGGGCGCGTGCGCCAGGTGCCGTGGATCATCTGGCTGATTGCCGCGGTGTTCCTGTTCAAATTCATCTATCTCGGCGGCGATTAACCTGCGGAGCCCATCATGGACGATCAACTGCGCGGTCTGCTGCAACGGATGCCGAAGGCAGAACTGCACCTGCACATCGAAGGCACGCTGGAGCCGGAGCTGATCTTCGCGCTGGCCGAGCGCAACGGCGTGGCGCTGGCGTGGCCGTCGATCGAGGCGCTGCGTGCCGCCTATGCGTTCACCGACCTGCAATCCTTTCTCGACATTTACTATGCCGGCGCCTCGGTGCTGCAGACCGAGCAGGATTTCCATGACATGGCATGGGCCTATCTGCAGCGCGCCCGCGCCGACAATGTGCGCCACGCGGAAATCTTTTTCGATCCGCAGACCCACACCGCGCGCGGCGTGCCGATCGCCGCGGTGATCGGCGGCCTGCACCGGGCGCTGGCCGATGCCCGTGCGCAATGGGGCATCAGCGGCGCGCTGATCCTGTGCTTTCTGCGTCATCTGCCGGAGGCGGATGCCTTCGAGGTGCTGGAGCAGGCGCTGCCGTATCGCGACAAGTTCATCGGGGTCGGCCTCGATTCGTCGGAGCGCGGTCATCCGCCGGAAAAATTCGCGCGGGTGTTCGCCCGCTGCCGCGAACTGGGCCTGCATCTGGTCGCGCATGCCGGCGAGGAGGGGCCGCCGGCCTACATCCGCTCGGCGCTGGATGATCTGCAGGTCGAGCGCATCGACCACGGCGTGCGCTGTCTGGAGGATGCCGAACTGGTGGCGCGGCTGGCGCGCGAGCGGATGCCCTTGACCGTCTGTCCGCTGTCCAACGTCAAGCTGTGCGTGTTCGGCAGCATGGCCGAGCACAATCTGCCGCAGCTGCTGGAAGCCGGCCTTGCTGTCACCGTCAATTCCGACGATCCGGCCTATTTCGGCGGCTACGTCAACGACAACTTCGTGGCGGCGTTCGAGGCGCTGCCGCTGTCGCGCGAGCATGCGCGGCAACTGGCGCGCAACAGTTTCGACGCGGCGTTTCTCGACCCCGCCACCCGCGCCCGCTACCTGGAAGAAGTGGAGGCCTGCTTCGCCTGACCGCCGGATCAGCGGTGGCCGTACATCATCTGTTCGGCCAGCAGCTTGCGTGCCGGCGCCAGCAGGTCCAGCGTTCCCAGTCCGAAGCCGAGCAGGGTTTGCGAGAGTGCGCCGTCCGGCGCGCTGGCGAATACCCGCGCCATCGCATCGGTGATGCGGATGGTCAGGCCGCGATCGGCGCGCCGTGCCGCGACGAAGGAGTGCAGCGCGTCCGGCGCCGCCGGCGGTGCCAGCAGGCGTGCCAGCACGGCGGCATCGCGCAAGCCGAGATTCAGTCCCTGGCCGGCGACCGGGTGCAGGGTTTGCGCGGCATTGCCGATCGCCACCGTGCGCGCGGTCACGGCCGGTTGCGCGTTCAGGCCGAGCGGATAGGCGTTGCGCCGGCCGATGCCGGTCATGCGGCCGAGGCGCGTGCCGAAGGCGGCGCCGAGCCGCTGCAGGAATTCGGCATCGGTCAGCGGCATCAGGCGCTCGGCGCTGTCCGGGCGCATGCACCAGACCAGCGCGTAATTGCCGGCGGGTGCCGGTGCTTCCTGCTGCGGCAGCAGCGCCAGCGGCCCTTCGTCGGTGAAGCGCTCGAACGCCCGTCGCGGCTGCGGCGCCTCGACCGTCACTTCGGCGACGATCGCCACCTGCCGGTAATCATGATGGCGGGCGCGCGCGCCCTGATCGGAAAACACCCCGCCCTCGGCCTGCACCACGATCGGCGCGGTGAGGCGCGGCAGGTCCGGGCGGCCGTCCAGTTCCAGCGTCACCGCGGTTTCGTCTTCATGGCTGGCGACGATCCGCAGCGGCCGCAGCGCATGGACGCCGGCGCGTTCGGCCGCCGCCGCCAGCGCCGCCACCAGCGCGCCGTAGCGGCCGACGTAGCCGAGCGCCGGCACGCCGTGGTCGGCGCGGTCGATCAGCGTGCGGCCGAAATGGCCGCGGCGCGATACGTGGATCTGTTCGATCGGCGTGGCCGGCAGCGGCCAGGCGCCGACCGTTTCGAGGATTTGCCGGCTGCCGTGCGACAGCGCGATCGAACGCGGGTCACGTTCCGCCTGCTGCAGCGTGCGGGCGTCGATCAGCGCGATGCGCGCGGGCGCCATGCCGTGCCGCGCCAGCAACGCGGCCAGGCACAGGCCGACCGGGCCGGCGCCGCAGATGGCGATGTCGTAGTCGGTGGCGCTCATCGGCGGTGGCAGCGGTTCATTGACGCATCGCCGCTTCGATGTCGGCCACGCTGCGCGGCGCGGCACCGGTGATGATGTCGCAGCCGTCGGCGGTGACTACCGCGTCGTCCTCGATGCGGATGCCGATGTTCCAGTACTGTTCCGGCACGCCTTCGGCCGGGCGCACGTAGATGCCCGGCTCGACCGTCAACACCATGCCCGGTTGCAGCGCGCGCCAGGGTTTTTCGGCGCCGTCGGCGCCGGTGTCGCGGTATTCGCCGACATCGTGCACGTCCATGCCGAGCCAGTGGCCGGTGCGGTGCATGTAGAACTGCCGGTAGGCGCCTTTTTCCAGCACGTCGTCGAGCGTGCCGACCTTGCCGGCATCCAAGAGGCCGGTGTCCAGCATGCCCTGCGCCAGCACGCGCACGGCGGCGTCGTGGCCATCCATGAAGCCGCGTCCGGGCCGGGTTGCGGCGATCGCCGCCGCCTGCGCCGCCAGCACGATCTCGTACAGCGCGCGCTGGGGGCCGCTGAAACGGCCGTTGGCCGGGAAGGTGCGGGTGATGTCGGAGGCGTAGCCGTCCAGCTCGCAGCCGGCGTCGATCAGCACCAGGTCGCCGTCCTTCAGTTCGGCGTCGCCGGCGCGGTAATGCAGCACGCAGGCATTGGCGCCGGCGGCGACGATCGAGCCGTAGGCCGGGAATTGCGAGCCGTGGTAGCGGAATTCATGCAGCAGTTCGGCTTCCAGCTGGTATTCGCGCAGGCCCGGCTTCGCCGCCTGCATCGCGCGCCGGTGGGCGTTGCCGGAAATCACGCCGGCGCGCTTCATCAGCGCGATTTCGCCGGCATCCTTGAACAGCCGCATTTCGTCCAGCAGCATCTGCACGTCGTGTACCGCCGAGGGCGCGATGACGCCGGCGCGCCCTTGCTGGCGCACCGCCTGCAGCCAGCCCTGCACCTGGGCATCGAGCTGCAGGTTGAGGCCGAGCGCATAGAACAGCGCTGGCGTGTTGGCCAGCAGTTGCGGCATTTCGGTGCCGAGCGCGTCGATCGCATGGGCGGCGTCGAAGCCGAACTGCTCGCGCGCCGCTTGCGGGCCGTGGCGATAGCCGTCCCAGATTTCCCGTTCGGCGTCCTTGGCGCGGCAGAACAGGATGCTGCGGTCGTTGCCGTCGGCGCCGGCGACCAGCACCAGCACCGCTTCCGGCTCGGTGAAGCCGGACAGGTAGTAGAAATAGCTGTCGTGCCGGTACGGATAATCGGCATCGCGGTTGCGCATCACTTCCGGCGCGGTCGGGATGATGGCGACGCCGCCGCCCTTGGCGCGCATCTGCGCCATCAGCGCGGCGCGCCGGCTTGCATAGGAGTTCATTCGGGTTTCCTCATGGATGGATCAGCGGTGCATTCAATTGCGCCAGCCGTTCGGGGGTGCCGACATCGGTCCAGTCGCCACGGTAGAGTTCGCCGCCGACCTGGCCGCGCGCGGCGTATTCGCGCAGCAGCGGCGCCAGCTTGGCCGATTCACCGGCGCTGATGGCGTCGAACATCTGCGGCCGATACACGCCGATGCCGGAAAAGGTGTAGCGCGGTTCGCCCGGTGCCGCTTCGTTGGCGATGGCGAAGCTGCGCAGCGCGAAATCGCCGTCCGGGTGATGGGCCGGATTCTTCACCAGATACAGCCAGGCAACGTCACGCCGTTCCGGCGGATGCGGATTGCCCCAAGGATCGTAGTCCTGCAGCACGTCCTTGACCTGTTCGAAGTCGAAGTGCGGGCACCAGATGTCGGCGGCGATGGCGACGAACGGCTGCTCGCCCAGCAGCTGGCGGGCCTGGGCGACGCCGCCGGCGGTTTCCAGCGCGCTGCCTTCGGCCGAATAGGTAATCGAGGCGCCGTAGCGGCTGCCGTCGCCCAGCGCGTCCTCGATCATCTGGCCGAGATGGGCGTGGTTGATGACGATTTCGGTGATGCCGGCGCGCACCAGATTGCCGATGTGCCAGACGATCAGGGGCCGCCCGCGCACCGTTAGCAATGGCTTCGGACAGGTATCGGTCAGTGGCCGCAGCCGCTCGCCGCGGCCAGCGGCGAAGATCATCGCTTTCATCGTCTTTTTTCTATACTAGGAGGAGCATTTTTGAAACCGGGCGCCAAGCTTCCGGAAGCGGCCGATTTTTTGGCATACTCCCCCTATTTTTTAAAATGTGTATCCGAACTGCGGCGCCCGCTGTTCCAGAATATCCAGCAGGCGCAGCAGCGGCTGCAGCGCGCCATAGCGCTGGGCGGTCTTGCGGGTGTATTCCATCACCAGCGGCAGGTCCTTCAGATAGGCATCCTTGCCGTCGCGGTGGTGCAGCCGGGCGAAGATGCCGAGCACCTTCAGGTGGCGCTGCAGGCCCATGAATTCGAAATCGCGGTAGAAGGCATCGATGTCCGGATTGACCGGCAGTCCGGCGCGGCGCGCGCGTTCCCAGTAGCGGATCGCCCAGTCCAGCACCATTTCCTCGTCCCAGCGGATATAGGCGTCGCGCAGCAGCGATACCAGATCGTAGGTGATCGGGCCGTATACCGCGTCCTGGAAATCGAGAATGCCGGGGTTGCGGATCTGGCCGTCGTCGCCGGACAGCACCATCAGGTTGCGCGAATGGTAGTCGCGATGCACATATACCTGCGGCTGCGCCAGATTGTTGGCGAGGATGGCGTCGAACACCTGCCGCAGTTGCGCGCTCTGCGGTTCGTCCAGCGTCAGCCCGAGGTGCTTGCCGACGTACCAGTCGGGAAACAGCGCCAGCTCGCGCGACAGCAGCGCGCGGTCGTATTCCGGCAGCACGCCGGGGCGGCTGTGCATCTGCATCTGCACCAGCGCGTCGATCGCATCCAGGTACAGCCGGTGCGCGCTGTCCGGGTTCAGTTCCTGCAGATAGGTGGCCGAGCCGAGATCGGACAGCAGCAGGAAGCCGCGTTCGGCATCTTCGGCCAGCACGCGCGGCACCGACACGCCGGTCTGCGCCAGCAGCGCCGCCACCTTCAGGAACGGCCGCACATCTTCCTGCGGCGGCGGCGCGTCCATCGCGATCAGCGAACCGCCGTCGGCCTGGTCGATGCGGAAATAGCGGCGGAAGCTGGCGTCGGCCGAGGCCGGGCGCAGCGTTTCCAGCCGCAGCGGCGCCGCCGGCAGCGTGGACAGCCAGTCGCGCAGTTGCAGCAGGCGGGTATCGGTCGGGGAGGCGGAAGCAGCGGTATCGGAAGGCATCGAAAGACGGCAGCGGGAGGGAGAACAGGCCGGGAATCCGGTCGGAACGGATACTTCCCATATAATAAGGGATTCGCCCCGAAATCGCCTGCCCTGGCCGCCAACCGCCTCTTTTCATGACCCGGTTCCGCCCGCTTTCTTCCCTGCCATCCCTGCTTTGCCTGACCAGCGCGCTGGCCGCCGTGGCGTGGCCGGCCGCGAGCCATGCGCAGCAGCGCGGCGACGACGACAATGCGCCGGTGACGGTGCGCGCCGAGGAGCTGACCGGCCGGCCCGACCGCGAGGTGCATGCGCGCCGCGACGTCGAGATCGTGCGCGGCGCCACCACCGTCACCGCCGACGAAGGCACCTATCACATCGTCGAGGACGAGGTCGACGCCACCGGCGACATCCGCATGCACCGCTATGGCGACCGCTATACCGGCGACGAACTGCAGCTGAACCTGGAGTCGGGCGAGGGCTACGTGCTGAACCCGACCTATCACCTGCAGCCGAGCAATGCGCGCGGCGCCGCCGACCGCGTCGATTTCGAATCACGCGACATCGCCCGCGTCTCCGACGGCACCTACAGCACCTGCGAAGGGCCGGATCCAGACTGGTATCTGGAGGCCGACACGCTGCGGCTGGATCGCGGCCGCGACCTCGGCACCGCGACCAAGAGCATCGTCTATTTCAAGGGTGTGCCGATCCTCGGTACCCCGGCCATGTCGTTTCCGATGTCGGATGCGCGCAAGTCCGGCGTGCTGCCGCCGACCATCGGCACCACCAGCACCGGCGGCCTGGAAATCATGCTGCCGTACTACTTCAACATCGCGCCGAACCGCGACCTGACGCTGTATCCGAAAGTGATCGCGCGGCGCGGCCTGCAGCTCGGCGTCGAGGGCCGCTATCTGGGTTCCACCTATTCCGGCCAGACCACGATCGAGGCGCTGGCGCACGACCGCGTCACCAATACCGATCGCTACGCGATCACCTCGGTGCACAACCAGACGCTGGGGCCGGGCCTGAGCCTGAACTGGAACATCAACGCCGCCTCCGACGACAACTATCCGAGCGACTTCGCCAGCACGCTGACCGCCTCGACCCAGCGGCTGCTGCCGCGCGACATCAGCCTCGCCTACAGCAGCTGGTTCGGCAGCCTGACCGCGCGCGCCTCGAACTATCAGGTGCTGCAGGATTACGTCAACGGCACGCCGACCATCGGCCGGCCGTACGACCGCTTGCCGCAGCTGAGCTTCAACAGCTCGCGGCTGGACGTCAACGGCTTCGACTGGAACATCGATGCCGATTTCACCCGCTTCTGGCATCCGGACATGGTGCGCGGCGACCGCGCCTATTTCAATCCGAGCATTTCCTATCCGATCATCCGGCCCGGCTATTTCCTGACGCCGAAACTGTCGTTCGACGCCACCACCTACCGGCTCGACAACAACCTGCCGGGCATGCCGAACACGCTGTCGCGCGCGGTGCCGACCTTTTCGCTGGATGGCGGTCTGGTATTCGAGCGCGACGCCAGCTTCTTCGGCCGGCCGGTCACGCAGACGCTGGAGCCGCGCCTGTTCTACGTCAAGACGCCGTACCGCGACCAGAGCCAGTTCCCGATCTTCGATACCGGCCTGGCCGACCTCAACTTCACCCAGCTGTTTTCGGAAAACCGCTACGCCGGCCATGACCTGATCGGCGACGCCAACCAGCTGACCGCGGCGCTGGTGACGCGCTACATCGACCTCGACGGCGGCGAGCGGATGCGGCTGGCGATCGGCCAGCGCTTTTCGTTTTCCGACCAGCGGGTGACGCTGCCCGGCGAAACCCACGAAAGCCGCTCCGACCTGCTGCTGGCGGCGACCGGCAAGCTGACCCCGAGCATCACCATCGACGGCAACCTGCAATACAGCCAGACCTTGCGCCAGAGCACGCGCAGCAACTACGGCGTGCGCTGGGAGCCGGCGCCGAAAAAGGTGCTGAACCTGCAATACCGGCGCGACAAGCCGGGTTCCGACCCGCTCAATCCCCTGAGCGAACTGAAGCAGGTCGACGTGTCCGGCCAGTGGCCGATCGCCAAGCGCTGGTACGCGGTCGGCCGCATCAACTATTCGCTGCCGGACCAGAAGGTGGCCGAAGGTCTGCTCGGCATGGAATACAAGGCCGATTGCTGGATCTTCCGGCTGGTCGCGCAGCGCATTCCGACCGCCGCCGAAAAAGCCACGTCGGCGATTTTTATCCAGCTAGAATTGAATGGATTGTCCAAACTGGGCTCCAACCCGATTGATGCCATCCGCGCCAACGTACCCGGTTACCAGATGATCAATCAGTAGTCCGGCCGCCGTTCCGATCCCTTACCGAGTCGCAAGCTATCCATGAACGCAACCTTTCTTCCGCGTAATCCGTTTTCCCGCGCCGGCCTGGCGACGCTCCTGGGTGGGCTGCTGGTCGCCGCCGCGCCGTCGGCGCTGGCCCAGCTGAAGCTGCCGAATGCCGGCGCCGCCACGCCGTCGCTGCCGGCAGCGGCCGGCGCCGCGCCAGCCGCCGCCAGCCGCCAGCCGCAACTGGTGGACGCGATCATCGCGGTGGTCAACAACGAAGTGATTACCCGGCGCGAACTGCTCGAGCGTTCGGCGATGATGGAGCGGCGTCTGGCCAGCCAGGGCAGCCAGCTGCCGCCGCGCGGCCAGCTGCAGCGGCAGATGCTGGAACGGATGATCGTCGAAAAGGCGCAGCTGCAGATGGCCGCCGAGCAGGGCATCCGGGTCGATGACGCCACGCTGGACCGGGCGCTGCAGCGGATTGCCGAACAGAACAAGCTGACGCTGCCGGCATTCCGCGACCAGCTGGCGCGCGAGGGCACGCCTTATCCCGAGTTCCGCGAGGAAGTGCGGCGCGAAATCATCAAGCAGCGGCTGCGCGAGCGCGAAGTCGACAACAAGATCCAGGTATCCGATTCCGAGATCGACAATTATCTGGCGGCGGAAGCCGGCAATGCCGGCGGCGCGCAGGAAGAACTGAAGCTGCAGCACATTCTGGTGCGCATCCCGGAAAACGCTTCGCCGGAACAGATCCGCGAGCGCCAGGCGCGTGCCGAGGAAGCCTACCGGCAAATCCGTTCCGGCGGCGATTTCGCCCAGGTGGCGGCGGTGTTTTCCGATGCCGACGAAGCGCTGAAGGGCGGCGATCTCGGCTGGCGCGGCAAGGACCGCCTGCCGCAGCTGTTTCTCGATGCGGTGGCCGACCTGAAGCCGGGCGGTGTGGCGCCGATCGTCAAGAGCGCCAACGGTTTCCACATCCTGAAGCTGGACGATCGTCGCACCGCCAGCGCCGCGCAGCCGGCGGTGCCGCCGGTGACGCAGACGCATGCGCGCCACATCCTGATCAAGGTCAACCAGCTGGTGTCGGCGACCGAGGCGCAGCGCAAGCTGGCCGAACTGAAGCAGCGGCTGCAGAACCACGCCGCCACCTTCGAGGAACTGGCCAAGCTGTATTCGAACGACCTGACCGCGTCCAAGGGCGGCGATCTCGGCTGGATCTATCCGGGCGACACCGTGCCGGAATTCGAACGCGCGATGAACGCGCTGCAGCCGGGCCAGATCAGCGATCCGGTCGAATCGCCGTTCGGCTATCACCTGATCGAAGTGCTGGAACGCAAGACCGACGACGTCTCGCGCGAGCGGCTGCGGATGGCGGCACGTCAGGCGATCCATGAGCGCAAGCTGGAAGAAGCGGCCTCCGAATGGCTGCGCGTGCTGCGCGACCGCGCTTACGTCGAATACCGCTTCGACGACAATGCCGGCTGACATCAGGCAGCGGCCGGTGCTGGCCGTCACCTGCGGCGAACCCGCCGGCATCGGCCCGGAAATCGCGCTGCGCGCCGCCTGGCAGGTGCGGGCCGAAACCGCCTGCGTGCTGATCGGCGACGCCGCCTTCCTGTCGATGACCGCCGCCGCCATCGATCCGGCGATCCGGCTGGCGGCGCTGTCGCAGCAGGCGCTGCACAACGACGGCCTGCCGGATTTTCCGCCCGACCGCGTCGCCGTGATCGACTGTCCGCTGGCCGCGCACGTGGTGCCGGGCACGCTCGATCCGCGCAACGGCGCGGCGGTGCTGCAGACGCTGGACGTGGCGATCGCAGGCGCGCTGCAGCGGCGCTTCGCCGCCATCGTCACCGCGCCGCTGCAGAAAAGCACGATCAACGATGCCGGCGTGCCGTTCACCGGCCATACTGAATATCTGGCGCAGCAGACCGGCACGCCGCAAGTGGTGATGATGCTGGCCGGCGCCGCCGGCCCGGCCGGAGCGATGCTGCGGGTGGCGCTGGCCACCACCCATCTGGCGCTGTCCGAGGTGCCGGCGGCGATCACCATTGACGGCCTGGCGCGCACGCTGCGCATCCTGCACGACGACCTGCGTGGCAAGTTCGGGCTGGCGCGGCCGCGCATCCTGGTCACCGGCCTGAATCCGCATGCCGGCGAGGGCGGTTATCTGGGACGCGAGGAAATCGACGTGATCGCGCCGGCGCTGAACGCGGCGCAGGCGGACGGCATCGACGCGCGCGGTCCGTATCCGGCCGACACGCTGTTCCAGCCGAAATACCTGCGGGACGCCGACTGCGTGCTGGCGATGTACCACGATCAGGGCTTGCCGGTGCTGAAGTACGCGACTTTCGGCCACGGCGTCAACATCACGCTCGGGCTGCCGCTGATCCGCACTTCGGTCGATCACGGCACCGCGCTCGATCTGGCGGCGGCCGGTATCGGCCGCGCCGACCACGGCAGCATGCTGGCGGCGATCGAGGTGGCGGCGCAGATGGCGCGCGCCAGCGCCGGCCCCGGCCCCGTCTGAGCCGCCATCGGGAAGCCCATGAAACACATTCCGCGCAAACGCTTCGGCCAGAATTTTCTGACCGATCAGGCGGTGCTGGACGCGATCATCCGCGCCATCGATCCGCGCCCCGGCGACGTGATGGTCGAAATCGGCCCCGGACTGGCGGCGATGACGCGGCTGCTGCTGGAGGCGCTGCCGCATCTGCACGTGGTCGAACTGGACCGCGACCTGGTGGCGCGGCTGCAAAAGACCTTCGACCCGGCGCGCCTGACCGTGCATGCCGGCGATGCGCTGCAGTTCGACTTCACCGCGATCCCGCTGCCGGATCAGCGCAAGCTGCGCGTGGTCGGCAATCTGCCGTACAACATTTCCAGTCCGCTGCTGTTCCATCTGGCGGCGCTGGCGCCGCGCGTGCAGGACCAGCATTTCATGCTGCAGAAGGAAGTGGTCGAGCGCATGGTGGCGGAACCGGGCGGCAAGGAATACGGCCGGCTGTCGGTGATGCTGCAATGGCGTTATCACATGGAACTGCTGTTCGTGGTGCCGCCGTCGGCGTTCGAGCCGCCGCCGCGCGTCGATTCGGCGATCGTGCGGATGATTCCGCTGGCGCAGCCGCTGGCGTGCGATGCCGCGCTGCTGGAGCAGGTGGTGCAGAAGGCGTTTTCACAGCGGCGCAAGGTGATCCGCAACTGCGTCGCCGGCCTGTTCGCCGAAAACGAATTGACCGACGCCGGCATCGACCCGCAGGCGCGCCCGGAGACGCTGGCGGTCGAGCAGTTCGTCGCGCTGGCGCGGCGGCTGGCGGCGCGCCAGTCCTGAACGGCGGTCAGGATGCCGACGCCGGCCGATCCGCGCCCGACGCCGCCGGTGCGTCCGGGCAGCGAGGATTGCTGCCGCAGCGGCTGTGATCCCTGCGTGTTCACCCTGTATGAGGAAGCGCTGGAGCGTTACCAGCGCGCGCTGCAGGCGTGGCAGCAGCGGCAGGCGCAAGCAGCGGCCGCATCCGGCTCTCGGGAAAAATAATTCCGCAGAGCGGTTCTGGCTTCATCTTCCTAAAATAATGGGGAGTATGCCTTAAAAATCCATGGTGGACGCCCGTTACAGGCCATGTGGTGAGGGAGTATCTGTCTGCGTCGATTTTTAGAGTAGGTATTTTGGTCCCTTTGGGCGGTCGCGCCGGCAGCGGCGGTGAGCCGCGCCCGATAGAATGGAGGGCCGTGCGGCGTGAAAATGGGACGATAGGCAGCCGCTCTTTCAGAGGAACACATGCCGGAAAACAAGTCAGAATCGATGCAGGAACGCCTGTTCAAGGCCAACCGGGAATGGGCCGACTCGGTATCCCGTTCCCATCCGGGATTTTTCGAAAAACTGGCGGCGCAGCAGACGCCGGATTACTTGTGGATCGGCTGTTCCGACAGCCGCATTCCGCCGAACGAACTGCTGGGCCTGTTGCCCGGTGATCTGTTCGTCCACCGCAACATCGCCAACGTCGTCACCCACAGCGACCTGAACTGCCTGACCGTGTTGCAGTTCGCCGTCGACGTATTGAAGGTCAAGCACGTGATCGTCTGCGGCCACTATGGCTGCGGCGGGGTGCACGCGGTGGTGACCAAGCGCCGCCTCGGGCTGGTCGACAACTGGCTGCACCATGTCGAGGACGTGCAGATGAAGCACGAGCGCTATCTCGGCGAAACCCTGCCGACCCAGACCCAGCTCGACCGCCTGTGCGAGCTGAACGTGATGGAGCAGGTCTCCAACCTGTGTCATACCTCGATCGTGCGTGATGCCTGGGATCGTGGCCAGCCCCTGACGCTGCATAGCTGGGTGTACGGCCTGAAGGATGGCCTGCTGCGCGACCTCGGCGTCACCGTCAGCGGCCCGGACGAACTGCCGCGCAGCATGGCGCAAAGCCTGCTGCGCTATCGCGAAGACCAGCAATAAAGTCACACGCGGCGGCGTTAGCGCGACTGCAGCCGGCCGTCGCGCAGCTTCAGCCGCTGCACCGCCGGCAGGCCGATCAGGTCGCGGTCGTGGCAAGCCATCACGACGCTGCGGCCTTCCGCCATCAGCGCCGGCACCAGCGCGATCACCTGCTCGCGGGCGGCGCCGTCCAGATTGGCGGTCGGCTCGTCCAGCAGCAGCAGCCGGGGCGCCAGCACGCGCGCCCGCGCCAGCGCCACCCGCTGCTTTTCGCCGCCGGACAGCGCCGTCGGCGGCGTGTCGCGCAGATGCGTGATGCCGGCCCATTCCATCGCCGCTGCCACCTGCCGCACCCACTCGGCGCCGCCGATGCCGCGCGCACGCAAGCCATAGCCGACGTTGGCCGCCACGCTGGTGGAAAACATCGCCGGATGCTGGTGCACGTAAACGACGGCATCGCGCAGGCGGCGCGGGTAGGGGTGCAGCGGCAGCGTCTGCCCTTCGAACTGCAGCCGTGCGCACTGAGCCGGCTCCAGCCCGGCCAGCACGCGCAGCAGCGTGCTCTTGCCGGCACCGTTGACGCCGGTCAGCACATAGGCGCTGGCGGCGGCGATTTCCAGTTGATCGATCTCGAACAGCGCGGTGCGGCCGAAGCGCTTGACCAGGCCCTCGATGCGCAGCAGCGCGCTCATGCGACGACTCCGGCGCTGCGGGCGTCGCCCTGCAACAGCACCAGTGCTGCATTGATCACCAACGCGATCGACACCAGCACGATGCCGAGCGCGATGCCCTGGGCGAATTCGCCCTTGCTGGTTTCCAGCGCGATCGCGGTGGTGATGGTGCGGGTTTCACCGGCGATATTGCCGCCGATCATCAGCGCCGAGCCGACTTCGGAAATCACCCGGCCGAAGCCGTTGATCAGCGCCGCCATCACGCCGAAGCGGACTTCGTGCAGCACCGTCGCCATCACTCGCAGGCGCGAGGCGCCGAGCGTGATCGCGGTTTCCGCCAGGCGCGGATCGGCCGCCTGCACCGCCGCCAGCGTGAACGCGGTCAGCACCGGCAGCGCGATCAATGCCTGACCGAAGACGATGCCGGGCTGGGTGAACAACCATTGCAGCCCGCCGAGGAAACCCTGGCGCGACAGCAGCAGGTACAGCAGCAGGCCGACCAGCACGGTCGGCAGCGACAGTGCCGCCTGCGCCAGCCAGATCAGGATGCGCCGTCCGGGAAAGCGGTGGCTGCCGAGCGCGTAGCCGATCGCCAGCGCCAGCGGCGTCGCCACCAGCAGACCGACCACCGAAGTTTTCAGCGATACCCAGATGATGTTCCACAGCACCGGGTCGCCGGAAAACAGCAGCCGGAACGCTTCGCGGGTGGTGTCGAACAGCGGCATCGGGCGGTCGCGGCGGCGCGCCGGCGGCGGATCAGAAGCAGTGTTCCGGTGCCGGGAAGGAGCCGTCGCGCACCGCCTCGATATAGGCGCGCACCGCCGCCTCGATGCTGCTCCGGCCTTCCATGAAATCCTTGACGAAGCGCGCCTTGCGGCCGGGGAATACGCCCAGCATGTCGTGCATCACCAGCACCTGGCCGGAGCAGTCGGGGCCGGCGCCGATGCCGATGGTCGGTATCGTCAGCTGTTCGGTGACTTCCTTCGCCAGCGGCGCCGGGATCGCTTCCAGCACCAGCAGGCCGGCGCCGGCTTCCTGCAGCAGCAGCGCGTCGGCCTTCAGCTGGCTGGCGGCGCCGGCGGTCTTGCCCTGCACCTTGAAGCCGCCCATCTGATGCACCGATTGCGGCGTCAGGCCGAGGTGGGCGCAGACCGGAATCGCCCGTTCGGTCAGGAAGCGCACGGTCGGCGCCAGCCAGTGGCCGCCTTCCAGCTTGACCATCTGGGCGCCGGCGCGCATCAGCTGCGCGGCGGCATCGAAGGCCGCTTCCGGCGTCGCGTAGCTGGCGAACGGCAGATCGGCCACCAGCAGCGCGCCCTGATTGCCGCGCGCCACGCAGGCGGTGTGATAGGCGATCTCGGCAACCGACACCGGCAGTGTCGAGCTGTGGCCCTGCGACACCATGCCGAGCGAATCGCCGACCAGCAGCACGTCGACGCCGCAGCGGTCCATCAGCGCCGCGAAGCTGGCGTCATAGCAGGTCAGCACGCTGATCTTCTGGCCCTGGGCGCGCATCGCCGCCAGTGCCGGAATGGTGACCGGCTTGCGCCGGCCTTCGGATTCTTGCAGGTAGGTGGACATCCTATTCTCCCCGGTTGAAAAATTCACGCCGGCCGCGCATCGTGCCGATGCGCTCGATCAGCAGTTCGAAATCCTCGTCCCGCTGCAGCGGGTTCCAGTGTTCGTTGTTGACGATCAGGATCGGCGCGGTGTCGTAGTGGTGGAAGAAGCGGCTGTAGCTTTCGCACAGCCGGTGCAGGTATTGGGCGGAAATGGCGGTTTCCATGGCGATGCCGCGCCGTTCGATCCGTTCCAGCAGCGTCGCCGGTTCGGCCTGCAGGTACAGCACCAGATCCGGTACCGGCGCTTGCGGCCGCAGGTGATTGTACAGTTGGCGGTACAGGTTCAGCTCGTCGTCGTCCAGCGTCAGCTCGGCGAAGATCGGATCCTTGTCCAGCAGGAAGTCGGACACCACGCGCCCGTCGAACAGATCGCCCTGCGCCAGTTCGCGCAACTGCTGCATGCGCTGGAACAGAAAGAACATCTGCGTCGGCAGCGCGTGGCGGGCGCCATCCCGATAGAATTTTTCCAGGAATGGATTCTCCTGCGGCTGTTCCATCAGCGTCTGGCCGCCTAGGCGCTCGGCCAGCCGGCGCGCCAGCGAAGTCTTGCCGACGCCGATCGGCCCTTCCACCACCACGTAGCGCAGCGTATCGAAATTCATGTGCGGAAAATGAAATAGACCGCGCCCATCAGGCACAGCCCGGCCCAGACGAAGTCGAGCTTGAACGGCTGCTGCATGTAGAGCATGGCGAACGGCACGAAAACCGTGAGTGTAATCGCTTCCTGCAGGATCTTGAGTTGCGCCAGATTCAGCGCGGTGTAGCCGATGCGGTTGGCCGGCACCTGCAGCAGGTATTCGAACAGCGCGATGCTCCAGCTGAGCAGCACCGCGATCCACCACGGCCGGTCGGCCAGATTTTTCAGATGGCCATACCAGGCGAAGGTCATGAAGACGTTCGCCAGACTGAGCAGGCCGACGGTTTGCGCGACGACGGGGATGGTCATGAGGGCACGCGGGGAAAGGTGGAACGGTGGGGTAGCGGCGAGCGCCGGATGTGGAGAAGGGTGAGAAGCTGGTCAGCGGCGGAAGGTTCAGAGCTTGCGGATCGCCTGCCCGGCCACGCCCGGCGCGAATTGGTGCGCCGGGCCGGCGCCGGGGATGATGATGAATGGGTCGAGCTGCAGCAATGGCAGCAACGCGAAGGCGCGCCCGGTCAGGCGCGGGTGCGGCACCGTCAGTGTGTCGCTGGAAATTCGTTCGGTACCATACAGCAGCAGGTCGAGGTCGAGCGTGCGCGGGGCGTTGCGGTAGGGCCGCTGGCGGCCGAATTCCTGTTCGATCGCCTGGAGTTCGGCCAGCAGTCGCGCTGCATCCAGTCGGGTATCGAGCTGCGCTACCGCGTTGACGTAATCGTCGCCGTCGGCGTCGATCGGCGCGCTGGCGAACAGGCTCGACTCTGCCAGCAGCCGGGTGTCGGGCAGCCGCGCCAGCCGCGCCAGCGCCGCGCGCACGCTGGCGGCGGCGTCGCCCAGGTTGGCGCCGAGGCCGACGTAGGCGGTGACGCTCACGCCGGGTCCTGGCCCGATGCCGGCGCCGGTGCTGACGTGTTGTTGGCGCCGGGTTCGCCGTTACCGCTCTTGCGGTTGCGGCCGCCACGACGGCGACGTTTTTTCGGGGCGCCGCTGTCGCCGCCGGCCTTCTTTTGCGTCAGCAGCGTGTCGCGGCCGGCGCCGTCGGCGTCGATGAAGGCGCTCCACCATTCGCCCAGTTCGGCTTCGGCTTCGCCGGCGGCGCAGCGCAGCAGCAGGAAGTCGTAGCCGGCGCGCATGCGCGGGTTTTCCAGCAGCCGGTATGGCGACTTGCCGCTGCGCCGCTCGAAGCGCGGCTGCATCGCCCAGATGTCGCGCATGTCGGAGACGATGCGACGCTGCAGCGCCAGCTTGTCGGCCTGCGCATGGACGACGTCGTCGGCCGCCAGATGCAGCGCCGGGATCGGATATTCGCCGGCCGCCTGGTAGGCCTGCCACTTTTCCAGCACCTGCTGCCACAGCAGCGCGGCGAACAGGAAGCTGGGCGAGACCGGCTTGCCGTCGCGGATGCGGGCGTCGGTGTTTTCCAGCGCCAGCGTGACGAACTTCTTGCCGGTCGGCTGTTCCAGCACCACGTCCAGCAGCGGCAGCAGGCCGTGGTGCAGGCCCTGCTTGCGCAACTGGCGCAGACAGGCCAGCGCGTGGCCGCTCATCAGCAGCTTCAGCATTTCGTCGAACAGGCGCGCCGCCGGCACGTTGTTGATCAGCGGCGCCATCACTTCGATCGGTGCGGCGCTGGCGGCATCGATGGCGAAATCCAGCTTGGCGGCGAAGCGCACCACGCGCAGCATGCGCACCGGATCTTCACGGTAGCGCGCTTCCGGCGCGCCGATGATGCGCAGCGTGCCGCTCTGGATGTCGTCCATGCCACCGTGGTAATCCAGCACGCTTTCGGTGGCCGGGTCGTAGTACATCGCGTTGATGGTGAAGTCGCGCCGCAGCGCGTCCTCGTGCTGCGGGCCGAAGGTGTTGTCGCGCAGCACGCGGCCATGCTCGTCCTTCGGCGCATCCTCGGCGGCGGCGCCGCGGAAGGTGGTGACTTCGATCAGTTCCTGGCCGAACATCACGTGCACGATCTGGAAGCGGCGACCGATGATGAAGGCGCGCCGGAACAGCTTTTTGACCTGTTCTGGCGTGGCGTTGGTGGCGACGTCGAAGTCCTTCGGCTTGACGTGCAGCAGCAGGTCGCGCACCGCGCCGCCGACGATGAAGGCGGCGAAGCCGGCCTCCTGCAGCGTTCGCGTCACGCGCACCGCGTTGGCCGATACCAGCGCCGGGTCGATGCCGTGCTGGCCGGGACCGAACACCTGTGGCTCGGTCGGGTCGCGGCCGGTTCCGGCGGCAGAGGCGTTTTCTTCTTCTTTCTTGCCGGTGCCGAGGATGCGCCGGATCAGTTGCTTGATCATGGTCAGTGTTTCGGGTTATTGATCGGTGCCGAACAGTTGCAGTACCGGCCAGTGGTGGGCCTGCGCATGCGCCGCCAGCAGCGGGTTCGGATTGGTGGCGACCGGATCGGTGACTTGCGACAGCAGCGGAATGTCGTTTTGCGAGTCGCTGTAGAAATGACTGCGCGGGAAACTGGCCAGCGTCTTGTCCAGCGTCGCCAGCCAGGCGGCGGTCTTGGTTACCTTGCCTGCGCCGTAGGGCGGGGTGCCGACCAGCTTGCCGGTGAATTCGCCGCCGGCATCCAGTTCCGGTTCGGCGGCGATCAGGTTGGGCACGCCGAAGGCGGCGGCGATCGGGCCGGTGACGAAGCTGTTGGTGGCGGTGACGATCGCCACCAGATCGCCGGCGTCCTGATGCTTGCGCACCAGCGCGCGCGCGGCCGGCCGGATCGCCGGAGTGATGACTTCCTCCATGAATTGCGCATGCCAGGCATCCAGCTGGCAGCGCCGGAATTGCGCCAGCGTGCCGAACACGAATTGCAGGTATTCGACCGGGTTCAGCGTGCCGGCCTGGTATTGCGCATAAAAGCCGGCGTTGGCGCGCTCGAAGGCGGCGGCATCGACCGCGCCGATACGCGCCAGGAAGTGGCCCCATTCGTAATCGGAGTCGAGTGGCAGCAGCGTGTGGTCGAGGTCGAACAGGGCGAGATTCATCGGTTTCAGTCGCGGTTTTGATTTTCCTGCTGCAGCAGATGGCGCAGCAGCGGCAGCGTGACGGGGCGCCGGGTTTCCAGCGAATAGCGGTCCAGAGCTTCCAGCATCGCCGACAGCGAGCGCATGTCGCGCCGGAAATGCGTGATCAGGTACGGCAGCACGTCCGGAGAAGGCGTGAAGCCGCGGCCGGCGGCGGCCTGTCGCAGCGCGTCGATCTTTTCCTCGTCGGTCAGCCCGTGCAGCTGGTAAATCAGACCCCAGCCGAGTCGCGTGCGTAAATCCTCGCGCAGCGCCAACTGCGCCGGTGGCAGCGCGCCGGCCGACACCAGCAGCGCGCCGTGTTCGCGGATCTGGTTGAACAGCGCGAAGGCGGCGATCTGCGCGTCCGGCGCCAGCGCATCGCAATCGTCGAGCAGATACAGCCGGATCGCCGGGGTGAACACGAACGCCCCGGCGTCGGCATCGGCGCCGATGTAGCGCGCCGCCGGCGCGGTTGCCAGCGCATGCAGCAGATGGCTCTTGCCGGCGCCGGCTTCGCCCCACAGGTAGACGAAGCGTTCGGACGGGATCGCGCCGGCGGTGGCGAACTGCGCCAGCAGCGCCGCCAGTTCACGGTTGCGGCCGGCGACGAAGTTGTCCAGCGTTTGCGGCGAGCCCGTGTCCAGTTCCAGCAGCAACTGTCTCATGGGCGGAGGTAGAAGGCGCTGTTGCGGTAAAGCTGGTGCATGTGGCGCACCGCCACCGAGAGGATGGCCGAGGCCGGCAGCGCCAGCAGCACGCCGACGAAGCCGAACAGCTGGCCGAACGCCAGCAGCGCGAAGATCACGACGATCGGATGCAGGCCGATCCGTTCGCCGACCAGATAGGGCGTCAGGATGAAGCTCTCCAGCACCTGGCCGATCGAATACACCACCGCCACCGCGATCAGCCCGTACAGGCCGGAAAACTGCAGCAGCGCCGCCAGCAGCGCCAGCGTCAGGCCGAGGCCGAAACCGAGATACGGGATGAACGCCAGAAAGCCGGTGATGATGCCGACCGGCAGCGCGATATCGAAGCCGGCGATCGCCAGCGCGGCCGAATAGTAGGTCGCCAGGATCAGCATCACCAGCAATTGCCCGCGCAGGTATTGCGCCAGCAGCGTGTCGGCTTCGCGCGCCAGACCGCCGAGCCGCGTCACCCAGCTGCGCGGGATCGACTGTTCCAGCCGCGCCAGCATGCCGTGCCAGTCGAGCAGCAGGTAGAACAGCACCACCGGGATCAGGAACAGCGTGCCGAGCCAGCCGATCACCGCGCTGCCGCCGGTTTTGGCCGAGGCCCACAGCGTGCCGAGCATCGCCTCGCCGCTGTCGGCCAGGCGCTCGCTCAGCATTTTCTTGATACCGTCGATGTCCAGCGTGACGTCCATGCCGAGCGCCTGCAGGCGCGGCGCCAGCGACGTGTTCAGCTTGTCCAGCAGCTGCGGAATCTGCGTCTGCAATGCCGGAATTTCCTTCTGCACGACCGGCACCACGATCAGCAGCAGCGCCAGCATCACCGCCAGCAACAGCAGCATCATCGTCAGTACCGCCAGCGCGCGCGGCACGTGGAAGCGGCCGATGCGGCGGCGTTCGATCCAGTCGACGCCGGGATTCAACGCATAGCCGAGGATCGCCGCGGCGATGAACGGCGTCAGGATCGGCGACAGCAGCACCAGCAGCGCCACCAGCGCCAGCCCGACGGCGAGCCAGAACCAGGCCTGCTTTTGTTCTGAAGCGAAGGAAAAGGGCATGTGCGAGAACGGTTCGGCCGGTTTGATAAAATGACGGATTGGCCGCGGCGCGTTGCGGCGGCCTGTTTCGAATCGCGTATTTTACCGCCTTAGCCCGCGCGCCAAGCGTCCCGTCATTCCTGCCACGATCGATCATGACCGCATCCAATTCCGTTTCCCTTTCCTACCGTGACGCCGGCGTGGACATCGACGCCGGCGATGCCCTGGTCGAAGCGATCAAGCCGTTCGCCAGGCGCACCATGCGCGACGGCGTGCTGGGCGGCATCGGCGGCTTCGGCGCGTTGTTCGAACTCGGCAAGAAATTCAAGGAGCCGGTGCTGGTGTCCGGTACCGACGGCGTCGGCACCAAGCTGAAGCTGGCGTTCGAGTTGAATCGCCACGCCACCGTCGGCATCGACCTGGTGGCAATGAGCGTCAACGACATTCTGGTGCAGGGCGCCGAGCCGCTGTTCTTCCTCGACTACTTCGCCTGCGGCAAGCTCGATGTCGCCACCGCCACCGACGTCGTCAAGGGCATCGCCCAGGGCTGCGAACTGGCCGGCTGCGCGCTGATCGGCGGCGAAACCGCGGAAATGCCGGGTATGTACCCGGATGGCGAATACGACCTGGCCGGCTTCGCGGTCGGCGCGGTCGAAAAGGCCAGGCTGATCGATGGCAAGCAGATCGCGCCCGGCGACGTGGTGCTCGGGCTGGCCTCGTCCGGCGTGCATTCGAACGGCTATTCGCTGGTGCGCAAGATCATTGCGGTCGCCAAACCGGACCTCGACGCCGACTTCGACGGCCGCACGCTGGCCGACGCGCTGATGGCGCCGACCCGTATCTACGTCAAGCCCTTGCTGGCGCTGATGGCGGCGCTGGAGGTCAAGGGGCTGGTTCACATCACCGGCGGCGGCCTGCTGGAAAACATCCCGCGCGTGCTGCCGGAGCACCTGACCGCCGAGCTGCGGCGCGACGGCTGGCAGATGCCGCCGCTGTTCGCGTGGCTGCAGCGGCATGGCGGCGTCGCCGATGCCGAGATGCATCGCGTGTTCAATTGCGGGATCGGCATGACGGTGATCGTCGCGGCGGAACACGCCGAGGCGGCGATGGCGCAATTGCAGGCGGCGGGGGAAACGGTGTACCGGATCGGGACGATCCGGGCGCGGCGGGAAGGGGAGGCGCAGACGGTGGTGGTGTGAGGGGGTATATACTCCTACTGTTGCCGGCCTGTGACGGGTAACAGGATTGATAAATTTCCATATACTCCCCTGTTTTCGTTTTTCGCTAACTGCTCGACTTGTCGTTCCGGCGAAAGCGGGAACGCATGCGTTCCTCCCAGTGTCTTTGGCGGTTTCTTCGCTAACTCATCTACTTGTCGTTCCCGCGCAGGGTTGAGCAGGGAATTCAGACAGCTTGCGGTCGGTCGTGCGAAACGGTTTTCGCTAACTTCTCAACTTGTCGTTCCCGCGAAGGCGGGAACCCAGCGGCGTTTGCAACTAATTGATAACGGCTGCTACTCCGTGGTGCCAAGCCGGGTGTGGCCCGGCGGCCACTTACTTTTCTTGTCTCGCCAAGAAAAGTAAGCAAAAGAAGGGCCGGAGCACTGCTCCGGCGCAAGGACGCTGGCCTTCGGCTTCCCGTTTGTGCCGGCGAAAAAATGGGAAACGAAACCAACTCGCTGCGCTCAGACGCCCTCGTTTCTGATCCATTTTTCCGCCGGCACAAACGGCAGCGTCCAAAGCGGGGGTACGTCAAAGTCAAAAGCAACGGCGACAGCCACAACAACTCGCTAACTCATCCACCTGTCGTTCCCGCGAAGGGTTGAGCAGGGAATGCAGACCGCATGCGGTCTGCCTGCGAAACGGTTTTCGCTTGCAAGCGAAAACGCGCCCTGCAAGGGGGAACCCAGTGGCGTTCGTCGCTTGCCGATACCTCTGCTACTTCGTGGCACCAAGCCGGGCATGATCCACCCGCTTGTCCGTGCCAACAGAAGCAAGCAAGGCAAGCACCGAAGCACCACTCCGGCGCACACGCTGCCTTTGGCTTGCGACGATCGCGGCGCCGTTGTCTCCGCCCGCCGCCTCTGAATTACAATCCCCCCCATGAGCATCCAGACCGACAATTTCACTGAACAGCGCGTCATCGCGGCCACGCCGGCGTCGGCCAATGAGGAGGCGATCGAGCGGGCGCTGCGGCCCAGGCAGCTGGACGAGTACGTCGGCCAGGAAAAGATTCGCGGCCAGCTGGACATCTTCATCGCCGCGGCCAGGAAGCGCCGCGAGGCGCTCGACCACACCCTGCTGTTCGGTCCGCCGGGGTTGGGCAAGACCACGCTGGCGCACATCATCGCGCGCGAGATGGGGGTCAATCTGCGCCAGACTTCCGGCCCGGTGCTGGAGCGCGCCGGCGATCTGGCGGCGCTGCTGACCAATCTGGAAGCCAACGACGTGCTGTTCATCGACGAAATCCATCGGCTGTCGCCGGTGGTCGAGGAAATCCTGTATCCGGCGCTGGAGGACTACCAGATCGACATCATGATCGGCGAAGGGCCGGCGGCGCGTTCGGTGCGGCTCGATCTGCAGCCGTTCACGCTGGTCGGCGCCACCACGCGCGCCGGCATGCTGACCAATCCGCTGCGCGACCGTTTCGGCATCGTCGCCCGGCTGGAGTTCTACACGCCGGCCGAGCTGGCGAAGATCGTCGCCCGCAGCGCCGGCCTGCTGGAGGCGCCGATCGACGCCGACGGCGCGCTGGAAATCGCCCGCCGTTCGCGCGGCACGCCGCGCATCGCCAACCGGCTGCTGCGCCGGGTGCGCGATTACGCCGAGGTCAAGGGCGGCGGCCGCATCACCCGCGCCAATGCCGAGGCGGCGCTGGCGATGCTGGACGTTGACGCGGTCGGCTTCGACGTGATGGACCGAAAGCTGCTGGAGGCGGTGCTGCAGAAATTCAACGGCGGCCCGGTCGGGCTGGACAATCTGGCGGCGGCGATCGGTGAGGAGCGCGATACCATCGAGGACGTGCTGGAGCCTTACCTGATCCAGCAGGGCTACCTGCAGCGCACGCCGCGCGGACGCATCGCCACTCCTGCCGCCTACGCGCATTTCGGCCTGGCGGCGCCGCGTGGCGGCGGCAGCGGTGAATTGTGGCAGGACTAGTTCGGGTTTTTCATATACTCCCTGCCATGTCCTCCTGTGGCGGGCACCAGATCTTGTAATTTTATATATACTCCGCATATTCAGGGCATTTCGCGGCGCGGCCGCAAGGTCCGCTGCCGCAAAACAAAACCCCCGCGTGAGCGGGGGCTGGAATTGGTGCCGCCATCCGGCGACATGGGCGCGGGCCGGTGTTGCCGCCCGCGCCGGGAAAGCATTACGCGCCGAAATACAGGCCGACGTTGCTCTTGTCCTGGCTGGCCTGACGCGCTTCGGCGCGCACTTCCTCGCGGCTGCGCGAGCTGCCGTTGCTGGCAACCGCGGTCGGCTGGCCGTCGAACTGCTGAGTCGCCAGCGTGCCGTCCTGATACGCCTGATTCATTTCGGCGATGACTTCGGCGCGGGTCCTGGTCGAGGTGAAGCCGGCGTCCGGAGCGACGAATTCGGTCTGCTGGGCGAAGGCGGTAGCCGAGGCGGCGAAAATGGCGGCGGCGGCGAGGATGTTCTTGGTGTTCATGATGTGTTCTCCAAAAATAGAATGCGGTAATCGGGGTGATGGGTGCCGGCGGCCCTGCCGCCGGCGGTGAAATCAGGAGCCGGACTTGCCGAACCGGGCCTGGTCGGCGGCCAGCGCTTCCTGGCGCACTTCATCGCGGGTCTTGGTGCCGGCGAACTGGATCAGATCCTCGCCATCCCGCTGCTGGGTCGCCAGCGTGCCTTCGCGATAGGCCTGGTTCAGTTCCGCGACCACGTCGGCGCGGCTCTTGGTGCCGGCCAGCTGGATCGTCGGCTGACCGTCATACTGCTGGCTGGCCAGCGCGCCCTGGCCGTAGGCCTGGTTCAGATCGGCGACGACTTCGGCGCGGGTCTTGGTCGAGATGAAGCCGGCGTCCGGCGCGACGAATTCGGTCTGCTGGGCGAAAGCGGTGGCGGAAGCGGCAAAGACGGCGGCGGCGACGAGGATGTTCTTGGTGTTCATGGTAATTCTCCAATAAGCGAAAATATCAATCGGGTTGTGTGGGCGGCTGCCGCTTCGCGGCGCGCCGCCAGGGTGGTGTCAGGCGATCAGGAGCCGGTCTGGATGAAGCGGCTGCGGTTGGCGGCCAGCGCTTCCTGACGCACTTCGTCGCGGCTGCGGCTGCTGGCGTACTGGGTGGTGTCGGCGCCATCGCGCTGCTGGGTTGCCAGCGTGCCTTCCTGGTAAGCCTGGTTCAGTTCGGCGACCACTTCGGCGCGGCTCTTGGCCGGCGTGAAGTTGGCATCGGCGGCGATGAATTCGGACTGCTGGGCAAAGGCGGTGGCCGAGGCGGCAAACACGGCGGCGGCGACGATCAGTTTCTTGGCGTTCATTATCATTCTCCAAATATCAGACGGTGGACTCGGAGCCGGCGGCTTGTTCTGTTGCCGGTTCCCGGGTCGGTGAGTCGCACGCTTTTGTTTGTGTGCTCATCGATGAAGCACAGTTTAGTTATTGCTCTTGATGAGATAAATATGAATAATGGCAATGAACTATTTCTGTTTTAGGAATAATTGGAGAAAACCGTGGATCGTCTGCAATCGATGCGGGTACTGGTGAAAGTGGTCGAGCAGGGCAGCTTTGCCGGCGCCGCGCAGGCGCTGCAGCTGTCGAACGCGGTGGTGACGCGGCATATCGCCGACCTCGAAAGTCACCTCGGCACGCGGCTGCTGAACCGCACCACGCGCCGCCAGTCGCTGACCGAAACCGGTCACGCCTACCTGCAGCGGGTGCGCCGCATCTTGGCCGAGATCGACGAGGCGGAAGCGATCGCCTCCTCCAATTCCGCCACCACCGCCGGCACGCTGCGCATTTATTCGCATCTCGGTTTCGGCCAGGTGCAGCTCGGCAAGCTGCTGCCGCGCTATGCCGCCGCCTATCCCGACGTCACGCTCGACGTCACGCTGTCGGACCGCACCGTCGATCTGGTCGAGGAAGGTTTCGATGTCGGCATCTTCGTCGCATTGCAGAAGTTCGACGCCAGCATGATCGCGCGCAAGCTGGCGTCGTCGGAAATCACGCTGTGCGCGGCGCCGTCCTACATCGAGCGGCACGGCATGCCGCAGAAGCCGGAAGACATTTCGCAGCACCAGTGCCTGAATTTCGACTACGAACAATTGCGCCACCACTGGTGGACCATCGGCCCACAGGGCCGGGTCGACATTCCGATCACCAGCCGCATGGTCTCCAACAATGGCGATCTGCTGCGCCAGTGCGCGCTGGCCGGCATGGGCATCGTGATCCGCTCCTCGTTCACGATGGGCAACGACCTGTCCTCCGGCGCGCTGGTGCGGCTGCTGCCGGCCTACCCGCTCGGCACGGTGCCGGTGACGATGGTCTATCCGAGCCGCCATCTGCTTGCCGCCAAGGTGCGCAGCTTCACCGATTTCATGAGCGCCCGCTTCCCGCATCCGGAGGCCGATCCGTGGCTTGGCGACAGTGCCTGGGACGATGCCTAGCGGTGCAGCAACCGCCGCCCCAGCGCGTGCGGATTGGCGAAAAGTCATCGTCCTGGCTGCCTCTTGTGCAAAATTTAATCGTCACGGACAATGCCGTAACCCTCAATTTTCGCCGTCCCCGTTTTCATGCTCATGTCCACCCAGGCCAACCGATATGCGCATCGCCTGATCGATGCGCGGGCCGATTCCCAGCTGATCGTCCCGCTGTCGGCCGAAGCGCCGCTGACGCTGGCCGATGCCTACGAAGTGAGCAAGCGCATTCTCGACATCCGCATCGCCCAGGGCGAGGCGCCGGTCGGCCGCAAGATCGGCTTCACCAACCGCACCATCTGGTCGCGCTACGGCGTCGCCGAACCGATCCAGGCGCCGATCTGGGGGCCGTTGTACGAATCGACGGTGCGCTACGCGCGCGACAACCACGGCGTCCAGAGCCTGGCCGGCGCCCAGCAGCCGCGCATCGAGCCGGAAGTCGTGTTCCGGCTCGGCAAGGCGCCGACGCCCGGCATGTCGGTCGAAGCGCTGGCCGGCTGCATCGAATGGATGGCGCACGGCATCGAAATCGTCGTCAGTCCGTTCCCCGGCTGGAAGTTCGAAGCGGCCGACGCCGTCGCCGCCTTCGGCCTGCACGGCACCCTGATCGTCGGCGAGCCGCAGCAGCTGACGCAGGCCGGCCGCCGCAAGCTGTGCGAAGTACTGGCCGACGCCAGCGTCTCGATCTCCTGCGACGACAGACTGCAGGCCGCCGGCTTCGGCAGCGACGTGCTGGACAGTCCGGTCAAGGCGCTCTGGCATCTGCACCAGGTGCTGCAGGAGCAGCCGCAATTCGCGCCGCTGGCCGCCGGCGAAATCATCACCACCGGCACCTGGACCGACGCCTACCCGGTCGCGCCCGGCCAGACCTGGGTCACCGCCTTTTCCGGCATCACGCTGCCGGGGCTGACGCTGTCGTTCGTTTGAGCGGTAGCTGCTGGTTGGGGGCCCAGCGTCGTTCGTCGATCAGCGTACAGCGGCTCTTGGTGCGGCCAGATTCAACGCCACTGGGTTCCGGCCAAAAGCACGCCGGAACGACAGGAATAGATAAGCAGGCGGGGTGGGGAAGGTTCGGTATGCAGCCTTGCCCTGACCGCCAGCCGACAACCCTTCAACCCGTCGTTCCGGCGCAGGCCGGAACCCAGCGTCTTTCGTCGATCAGCGTAAAGCGGCTCTTGGCGCGGCAGATTCAACGCCACTGGGTTCCGGCTAAAGGCGCGCCGGAACGACAGGGAGAGAGAGGTTGGCGGGGTGGTGAGGATGACGCGGACAAGCACCAGCCAGACCGCCAGCCGCCAACTTCCCAACCGGTCGTTCCGGCGCAGGCCGGAACCCAGCGTCTTTCGTCGATCAGCGTAAAGCGGCTCTTGGCCCGGCAGATTCAACGCCACTGGGTTCCGGCTAAAGGCACGCCGGAACGACAGGGAGAGAGAGGCAAGCGGGGTAGTGAGGATGACGCGGGGCAGGCACCAGCCAGACCGCCAGCCGCTCACCCCCCAACCCGTCGTTCCGGCGCAGGCCGGAACCCAGCGTCTTTCGTCGATCAGCGCACAGCGGCTCTTGGCGCGGCAGATTCAACGCCACTGGGTTCCGGCTAAAAGCATGCCGGAACGACAGGGAAAGAGAGGTTGGCGGGGTGGTGAGGATGACGCGGACAAGCACCAGCCAGGCCGCCAGCCGCTAACTTCCCAACCGGTCGTTCCGGCGCAGGCCGGAACCCAGCGTCTTTCGTCGATCAGCGCACAGCGGCTCTTGGCCCGGCAGATTCAAAACGCCACTGGGTTCCAGCTAAAGGCACGCCGGAACGACAGCCTGAACAAGGAAATCAAACAGGCTGCAATATGGGGAGTATGCCGAAATTTATTAATCCCTATGCCTGCATCAGGCTGGTATCATGGGGAGTATGTGACTGCTCCCGGCCGCCGCCAGCAATCAATCCGCCCGCACCCAGGTCTGCGTGCGTCCCAGCAGCGGCACGCCGATGTAGCCGCGCACGTCGAGCCTGGCGCCGCCGTCGGCCAGCGTCATCTTGCTCTTGTAAATTTTGCCTTCGGTCGGGTCGAGAATCTGGCCGCCGCCGTATTCGCCGGCGCTGCCGTCTTCCGGCTTCATGCCGCTCAGGATCGTCATGCCGATGATCGGCTGGTCGCGGCGCGCGTCCGGGCATTTGTCGCACTTCGGGTTCTGGTCTTCATCCGGGCCGCGGAACAGTTTTTCGATCTTGCCGCTGTATTCGCCGTTGGCTTCGGAAATGCGCACCAGCGCCTTCGGCTTGCCGCTGTGGTCGTCGATGGTCTTCCACAGGCCGACTGCGGATTTTTCCTGGGCGCCGGCGAACGGCATGGTCAGGGTCAGCGCGGTGGCCAGCAGTAGTGTGGTTGTTTTCATGGTCTCCTCCAGGAATCGGTGACGGGATCGGGGCGCCTTATGGCGCGGAAAGTTTGGCAAACTGCTCGCGCAGCTTTTCCAGCGTGGCGGAGAAATTCGCCAGCCGTTCCCTTTCCTGCGCCACCACCTGGGCTGGCGCGCGGGCGACGAAGCTGTCGTTGCCGAGCTTGGCTTCGGCCTTGGCGATCTCGCCCTGCAGGCGGGTGATTTCCTTGCCGATGCGTTCGCGTTCGGCGGCGACGTCGATCTCCACCTTCAGCATCAGCCGCACCTCGCCGACCACCGATACCGGCGCCTTCGATTCCGGCAGCGTCTCGGCCACCTGCACCTCGGACAGCTTGGCCAGCGCCTGCAGGAAGGGGGCGAACGAGCGCAGCCGCGCCTGATCCTCGGTGCCGGCGGCCTGCATCGCCAGCGGCACGCGCTGTGCCGGCGACAGCTGCATTTCGCCGCGCAGGTTGCGGCAGGCGTCGGTCAGCGCCTTCAACTGCGCCATCCAGGCTTCGGCCTGCTCGTCGATTTTTTGCGGCTGTGGTTCCGGGTAGGCCTGCAGCATGATGCTGTCGCCACCGGCCGCCAGCTCGTGGCCGGTCAGCGGCGCCACCGTCTGCCACAGTTGTTCGGTGATGAACGGGATGATCGGGTGCGCCAGCCGCAAAATCGTTTCCAGCACGCGCAGCAGCGTGCGGCGGGTGGCGCGCTGTTGCGCCTCGCTGCCGTTCTGAATCTGCACCTTGGCGACTTCCAGATACCAGTCGCAGTATTCGTCCCAGACGAACTTGTAGATCGCCTGCGCGATGTTGTCGAAGCGGTAGTCGGCGAAGCCCTTTTCGACTTCGGCCTCGGTACGCTGCAACTGCGAGACGATCCAGCGGTCGGCCTGCGAGAAGTCGGTGTAGCCGTCCGGCGCGCAATCGCCGGGCACGCACGGGCCGGGCTTGAAGCCGCAGTCGTGGCCTTCGGTGTTCATCAGCACGAAGCGGGTGGCGTTCCACAGCTTGTTGCAGAAATTGCGGTAACCCTCGCAGCGGTTCAGGTCGAAGTTGATGTTGCGCCCGAGCGAGGCGTAGGACGCCATCGTGAAGCGTAGCGCGTCGGTGCCGAAGGCCGGGATGCCGGCGCCGTAGTCCTTGCGGGTGGCCCTGGCGATGGATTCGGCCTGCTTCGGATTCATCAGGCCGGCGGTGCGTTTCTGCACCAGCGATTCGGCGTCGATGCCGTCGATCAGGTCGATAGGATCGAGCGTGTTGCCCTTCGACTTCGACATCTTCTGGCCGGAAGCGTCGCGCACCAGCCCGTGCACGTAAACGGTTCTGAATGGCACCTGGCCGGTGAAATGGGTGGTCATCATGACCATCCGCGCCACCCAGAAGAAGATGATGTCGAAGCCGGTCACCAGCACCGAGGACGGCAGGAACAGCGCGTACTCCGGCGTCTGTTCCGGCCAGCCGAGCGTCGAGAACGGCACCAGCGCCGACGAGAACCAGGTGTCGAGCACGTCGGCATCGCGCCGCACGGCCTTGCCGCCGGCTTGCGTCTGCGCTTCCTCCTCGCTGCGGGCGACGTAGATGTTGCCGTCGTCGTCGTACCAGGCCGGAATCTGGTGGCCCCACCACAACTGGCGCGAGATGCACCAGTCCTGGATGTTGTTCAGCCACTGGTTGTAGGTGGTGGTCCAGTTTTCCGGAATGAACTTGATTTCGCCGTCGGCGACCTTCTTCAGCGCCACTTCGGCGATCGACTGGCCGGGGAAATGCGTCCCTTCCGGCGCCGGCTTGCTCATCGCGACGAACCACTGGTCGGTCAGCATCGGCTCGATCACCGCGTTGGTACGGTCGCCGCGCGGCACCATCAGCTTGTGCGGCCTGGTCGCTTCCAGCAGGCCCTGGGCGTCGAGGTCGGTGACGATGCGCTTGCGCGCCTCGTAGCGATCCAGACCGCGGTAGGCGGCCGGGGCGTGGTCGTTGATCCTGGCGTCCAGCGTCAGGATGCTGATCTGCGGCAGGGCGTGGCGCTGGCCGACCGCGTAGTCGTTGAAGTCGTGCGCCGGCGTGATCTTGACGCAGCCGGTGCCGAATTCCTTGTCGACGTAATCGTCGGCGATGACCGGAATCTCGCGGTCGCACAGCGGCAGCTTCAGCAGCTTGCCGACCAGATGGGTGTAGCGCTCGTCGCTCGGATCGACCGCCACCGCGACGTCGCCCAGCAGGGTTTCCGGCCGCGTCGTCGCCACCGTCAGATGGCCGGAACCGTCCGCCAGCGGATAGCGGATGTGCCACATGAAACCGTCTTCTTCCTCCGACACCACTTCCAGGTCGGACACCGCGGTGCCCAGCACCGGATCCCAGTTGACCAGCCGCTTGCCGCGATAGATCAGCCCCTGTTCGTACAGCCGCACGAACACTTCGGTGACCGCCTTCGACATCTTCGGGTCCATCGTGAAGTATTCGCGCTGCCAGTCGGTGGAGGCGCCCATGCGCCGCATCTGGCCGGTGATGGTGGAGCCGGAATGCTCTTTCCATTCCCAGACTTTCTCGACGAATTTTTCGCGGCCGAGGTCGTGGCGCGAAATCTTTTGCGCGTCGAGCTGCCGTTCGACCACGATCTGCGTGGCGATGCCGGCGTGGTCGGTGCCGGGTATCCAGGCGGTGTTGAAGCCGCGCATCCGGTGGTAGCGCGTCAGCCCGTCCATGATGGTCTGGTTGAACGCATGGCCCATGTGCAGCGTGCCGGTGACGTTCGGCGGCGGCAGCTGGATCGCGAACGCCGGCTTGCCGGCGTCCAGCGTGGCGCTGAAATATCCGCGCTGCTCCCATTCGTGGCGCCAGAATTTTTCTATGTCGGCGGGATCGAAGGATTTGGCTAATTCCATGGCTAGGTTTTTGTCTTGGCGAAACCAGTGATTATAAGGGACGGCCCCGGCCGGCCCATACCGGGAAAGGCTATAATCGGCGCGTGCCGCGGCAAGCCGGGGCACGACGCTAGGGGTCCTGGCGCGCGCGTTGCGAATGGCGCGCCGCCGGGTGAGAAATACCCTCCGAACCTGATCTGGGTAATGCCAGCGAAGGGAAGCAGGAAGCCACCGCTGCGCCATCCATGCCGTTCGGCAAGGGCGCGCCGATTCGCTTCCACTCCTTTGCTGGCTCTGCTGCCATACGCAAAGGAGCCGCCATGAATGCCAATCCGAAGTTTCTTTCCGCCACCGCGACGGTCGATGCCGCCGCCGTCGCGCCGCTGCCGAACTCGCGCAAGGTCTACGTCGAGGGATCGCGCGCCGATCTGCGCGTGCCGATGCGCGAAATCCGCCAGGCCGATACGCCGGCCTCGTTCGGCGCCGAGCCGAATCCGCCGGTATTCGTCTACGACACTTCCGGGCCGTACACCGATCCAGAAGCGCGCATCGACATCCGTTCCGGCCTGGCGCCGCTGCGCACCGGCTGGATCGCCGAGCGCGCCGATACCGAGGAACTGGCGGGGCCGAGTTCGCAATACGGCGTCGAGCGCCTGAACGATCCCAAGCTGGCCGAACTGCGCTTCGACCTGAAGCGCCGGCCACGCCGCGCCATCGCCGGCAACAACGTCACGCAGATGCACTATGCGCGGCAAGGCATCGTCACGCCGGAAATGGAATTCATCGCGATCCGTGAAAACCTGCGCCGTCGCGAGTACCTGGAGAGCCTGCAGGCGTCCGGCCCAACCGGCGCGCGGCTGGCGGCGCTGATGGGGCGCCAGCATCCGGGGCAATCGTTCGGCGCCGCGATTCCTGCCGAGATCACGCCGGAATTCGTGCGCGACGAAGTGGCGCGCGGCCGCGCGATCATTCCGGCCAACATCAACCACCCGGAATCGGAGCCGATGATCATCGGCCGCAATTTCCTGGTCAAGGTCAATGCCAACATCGGCAATTCGGCGGTCACTTCGTCGATCGGCGAGGAAGTCGAAAAGATGACCTGGGCGATCCGCTGGGGCGGCGACACCGTGATGGATCTGTCGACCGGCAAGCACATCCACGAAACGCGCGAATGGATCATCCGCAACAGCCCGGTGCCGATCGGCACCGTGCCGATCTATCAGGCGCTGGAAAAGGTCAATGGCAAGGCCGAGGACCTGACCTGGGAAATCTTCCGCGACACGCTGATCGAGCAGGCCGAGCAGGGCGTCGATTACTTCACCATCCACGCCGGCGTGCGGTTGCGCTTCGTGCCGCTGACGGCGAAACGGATGACCGGCATCGTGTCGCGCGGCGGTTCGATCATGGCCAAGTGGTGCCTGGCGCATCACAAGGAATCGTTCCTGTACGAACGCTTCGAGGACATCTGCGAGATCATGAAAGCCTACGACGTCGCCTTTTCCCTCGGCGACGGCCTGCGCCCCGGTTCGATCTACGACGCCAACGACGAGGCGCAGCTGGCCGAACTGAAGACGCTCGGCGAGCTGACGCAGATCGCCTGGAAGCACGACGTGCAGACCATGATCGAAGGCCCCGGCCACGTGCCGATGCAGCTGATCAAGGAAAACATGGACCTGCAGCTGGCGCAGTGCGACGAAGCGCCGTTCTATACGCTGGGGCCGCTGACCACCGACATCGCGCCCGGCTACGACCACATCACTTCCGGCATCGGCGCCGCGCAGATCGGCTGGTATGGCACCGCGATGCTGTGCTACGTGACGCCGAAGGAACACCTCGGCCTGCCGAACAAGCAGGACGTCAAGGACGGCATCATCACCTACAAGATCGCCGCGCACGCCGCCGACCTCGCCAAGGGCCATCCGGGCGCGCAGATCCGCGACAACGCGCTGTCCAAGGCGCGCTTCGAATTCCGCTGGGAAGACCAGTTCAACCTCGGCCTCGACCCCGACAAGGCGCGCGAATTCCACGATGAAACGCTGCCCAAGGATTCCGCCAAGGTGGCGCATTTCTGCTCGATGTGCGGCCCGCATTTCTGTTCGATGAAGATCACCCAGGAAGTGCGCGAATACGCCGCCGCCGAGGGCATTTCCGAAGCCGCCGCGCTGCGGCAGGGGATGGAGGTGAAGGCGGTCGAGTTCGTCAAGGGCGGCGCTGAAATCTATCGGCGGCAGTGAGAGAAAAAACCGGGAGTTTGCCCATCATTTCTGTCGTTCCCGGGCAGGGTTGAGCAGGGAATGCAGACCGCAAGCGGTCTGCCTGCGAAACGGTTTGCGCTTGCAAGCGTAAACGCGCCCTGCAAGGGGGAACCCAGTGTCGTTCATTGCACACGGCAACAGTGGCTTGTGCAGGGCCTTACCGAAACGGGAACGACAAGCGGGCAAGCAGCGTGGTACGAGGGAAATGAGTAAATGATCGAAATCGAATTGAACGGCGCCCCGCATGCGCTGGCGCCGCCGCACAGCCTGCTGCAGCTGGTCGATGCGCTGGCGCTGTCCGGCAAGGGCGTGGCGATCGCGGTCAACCGCGAAGTGGTGCCGCGCCAGCAATGGCCGCAGCGCACGCTGCAGGCGGGCGACCGCGTCGACATCGTGCGGGCGATCGGCGGCGGCTAGGAAACAGGAGAGAGCAATGACCATGCAACATACCGATACCGGCCTGACCATCGCCGGCACCACTTACCGCTCGCGCCTGCTGGTCGGCAGCGGCAAGTACAAGGATCTGGACGAAACCCGCGCCGCCACTGAAGCGTCCGGCGCCGGCATCATCACGGTGGCGATTCGCCGCGTCAACATCGGTCAGGACCCGAATGCGCCGAACCTGCTGGACGTGGTGCCGCCGTCGCGCTACACGATCCTGCCGAATACCGCCGGCTGCTACAACGCCCGCGACGCGGTCTACACGCTGCAGCTGGCGCGCGAACTGCTGGATGGCCACAAGCTGGTCAAGCTGGAAGTGCTGGGCGACGACAGGACGCTGTTCCCGAACATGCCGGAAACCCTGAAGGCCGCCGAACTGCTGATCAAGGACGGTTTCGACGTGATGGTCTATTGCAGCGACGACCCGATCCAGGCGCGCATGCTGGAAGAACTCGGCTGCGCGGCGGTGATGCCGCTGGCCTCGCTGATCGGCTCCGGCATGGGCATCGTCAATCCGTGGAATCTGTCGCTGATCATCGAGCAATCGACAGTGCCGGTGATCGTCGATGCCGGCGTCGGTACCGCGTCGGACGCCGCCATCGCGATGGAGCTGGGCTGCGATGGCGTACTGATGAACAGCGCCATTGCCGGCGCCCGCGAACCGGTGCGGATGGCGCGGGCGATGCGGCTGGCGGTCGAGGCCGGGCGCGAGGCTTTTCTGGCGGGGCGCATGCCGAGGAAATTCGCCGCCGCGCCGTCGTCGCCGATGGCCGGGAGGGTGCAATGAGCTTCGATCAGGCAGCGCCGCCGGGCGTGCTGATTTTTTCCGGTTCCGATCCGAGCGGCGGTGCCGGCATGCAGGCCGACATCCCCGCGGTCGCGGCGCTCGGCGCCCATCCGTTCACGGTGCCGACGGTGCTGACGGTGCAGGACAACCAGAACGTGTTCGGCGTCCATCCGCTGCCGCCGGAACTGGTGCGGCAGCAGGCGCAGGTGCTGATCGATCGCTTCGACATCGCCGCGGTCAAGCTCGGCGTGCTCGGCAGCCGCGCCAATGCCGAGGTGGTGGCGGAACTGATCGCCGTGCTGCGCGCGCGTCGGCCCGGTCTGCCGGTGGTGTTTGATCCGGTGCTGGCCAACAATGGCGGCGACGCGCTGTCGCTGGAAGAACCGGTCGCCGCGCTGGTGCCGCTGTTTCCGCTGGCTTCGGTGATCACGCCGAACCGAGGCGAGGCCGAGCGCCTGTGCGGCGGCGAAACCGCTGCCGAACGCCAGGCCGCCAGGCTGCTGGCGCGCGGCTGCGAACATGTGCTGCTGAAGGGTGGCCATGGTCCGGCGCAGGATGATGTGGTGAACCGCCTGTACGGCGCCGACGGCAGCCGGGGTAGTTGGCGCTGGCCGCGCCTGGACGGTGAATTCCACGGCAGCGGCTGCACGCTGGCGGCGGCCATCGCGGCGCTGCTGGCGCGCGGCCAGCCGATGGCCGAGGCGGTGGCGCATGCCCAGCGGTACTGCCAGCGGGCGCTGGCGGCTGCCTACGCGCTGGCGCCGGGACAGCGTTTTCCGAACCGCATCCAGCCGTTCCTGAAGGAGTGGGCATGAATGCGCTGCGCGGCTTGTATCTGGTGACGCCGGATTGGGATGACACCGAGCGCTTGCTGGCCGTGACCGAAAGCGCATTGCGCGGCGGCGCGGTACTGGTGCAGTACCGCCACAAGCTGGCCGGCGCGGCGTTGCGCCGCGAGCAGGCGGCGGCCTTGCTGGCGCTGTGCCGCCGCCATGGCCGGCCGCTGGTGATCAACGATTTCGTCGAATTGTGCGAAGCGCTGGATGCCGATGGCGTGCATGTCGGTGGCACCGACGCGCCGCTGGCCGAGGTGCGCGCCCGGCTCGGCGCCGGCAAGATCGTCGGCGCTTCCTGCTATGGCGATCTGGGACTGGCGCGGGCGGCCCGGCGCGACGGCGCCAGCTACGTCGCCTTCGGCGGCTTCTATCCGTCGCGGGTCAAGCAATACCCGGTCACCACGCCGCCCGCCATCATCGGCCAGGCACGCGCCGAAATCGGGCTGCCGCTGGTGGTGATCGGCGGCATGACGCCGGCCAACGCTGCGCCGCTGGCGGCGGCAGGCGCCGATCTGGTGGCGGCGATTTCCAGCGTCTATCTGGCCGAGGATGCGCAGGCGGCGGCGCGCGCCTTTGGCGCGCTGTTCGGGCCGCCGGCCGGGTGACGCGGCGGGCGCGCCGGCGTCAGCCATCGTGATGCCGGCGCAGGCCGGAATCGAGCGAGGTTGGTGACGTCGGGAAGCGAGGCGATGTCAGCTGACTGGATTGCGGCGGCTTGGCCGTGCCAGATTTTATAGGGAGTATATGACAACTTATTAATGTTGGAGCTCGTGATGGAGTGGCATGTCGGGGAGTATATGATTCCTGGGTGGCTTTGGGCGAGACCGTGTCATGGATTGTCGGCTCGCTGCGGCCGGCCGCGCATCGGCCCGTTGGCCACATCGCCGTTGTCTGCGTCACCGTCATACAGCGAAAACACCGTGCTGTTCTTGCCCTGGTTCTTGGCGCGGTACATCAGCACGTCGGCGACCTTGATCGCGCCGCGGGTGTCCAGCGTCGGGCCGGGAAAGGTGACGGCGCCGATGCTGCAGGTGACGTTCATGTTTTCCGAGCGGAATGCCGCCAGCAGCGCGTCGCGCGCCTTGGCGATGATGCTGGCGGCGCCGCCCTGATCGGTATTCGGCAGCAGCACGCAGAATTCGTCGCCGCCGAGCCGCGCCACCAGATCGGTGCGGCGGCAGGATTCCAGCCAGACGCGCGCCACCAGCTTCAGCACGCGGTCGCCTTCGTCGTGGCCGTGGTGGTCGTTGACCGCCTTGAAATCGTCGAGGTCGATATAGGCCAGCGTGATCGGCTGGCGGTCGCGTGCGGCCAGGTCGAAGTGGGTCTGCAGCAGCGGCATGAAGGCATGGGCGTTCAGGCAGCCGGTCAGATGGTCGGTGCGCGCCAGCCGCTGTTCCAGTTGCAGCCGCATCTTCAGCTTGTGCAGCAGCGCGACGATGACCAGGAACAGCAGCAGCGGCGTCAGCGCGTTCCACAGCACGATCAGCTGGGCATGGGCGATGCCGATGGCATTGATCAGGCCGGCGCTGGCGGCCAGGAAGAACGACAGGAAGGCGGTCAGCGCGCCGGCGCGTTCGCCGAGATACCAGGTGGCGGCGGCGATCGGCACGAAATAGAAGATCGCGAACGACAGCCGGAAGCCGGTGAGGAAATCGAGGGTGCCGATGACCAGCACCAGTACCAGTACCAGCAGCGTCAGCCGCGACCGCGACATCGTTGAAAGCAGGCGGTCAAGAGTGGGCAGCATGATGATCCCCGCAGGCTTGCGTGCCGGTGAATCGGAGCGGACTGAACAAGCGATCGGGGTGCATCGGCCGCCTTTGCGGGTTGCCTGCATGGTGAGTCTGGCAGTGGCCCTGGAACGTGTCCGTGAAGCCGCTTCGAGTTGATTGTACTCATTCGTCTGAAGCACGGCGATATGAAAAATGCAAAGCATTGTTTCGCCGCTACCAGGCCGGATGGCGACCCGGATTCGGCCGCCATCCGGCCGGGCGGCGGCGGGCGCCGGCTTATAATTCGGCGATGCAAAACCTCCTGCGCAACCTGAATCCCGAACAACTCGCCGCCGTTACCTTGCCGCCGCAGGCGGCGCTGATCCTGGCCGGTGCCGGCTCCGGCAAGACCCGTGTATTGACCACCCGTATCGCCTGGCTGATCCAGAGCGGGCAGGTGTCGCCGGCCGGCGTGCTGGCGGTCACCTTCACCAACAAGGCGGCCAAGGAAATGCTGGCGCGGCTGTCGGCGCTGCTGCCGATCAATACGCGCGGCATGTGGATCGGCACCTTTCACGGGCTGTGCAACCGGCTGCTGCGCGCGCATCACCGTGACGCCGGCCTGCCGCAGACTTTCCAGATCCTCGATGCGCAGGATCAGCTGTCGTTCATCAAGCGGCTCTTGAAGGGGAACAATGTCGATGACGAGAAATATCCGCCGCGCAACCTGATGTATTTCATCAACGGCGCCAAGGATCAGGGCTTGCGTGCGCACGAGGTCGAGGCCAACGATGACTACAACCGTCGTTTCGTCGAACTGTACGAGCTGTACGACCAGCAATGCCAGCGCGAAGGCGTGGTCGATTTCGCCGAACTGCTGCTGCGCAGCTACGAGCTGCTGCTGCGCAACCAGCCGCTGCGCCAGCATTACCAGGCGCGCTTCCGCCATATCCTGGTCGACGAATTCCAGGACACCAACGATCTGCAATACAAGTGGCTGAAGCTGATCGCCGGCCAGGGCGAGGGCCAGGGCGCGGTGTTCGCGGTCGGCGACGACGACCAGAGCATCTACGCATTTCGCGGCGCCAACGTCGGCAACATGGCCGCCTTCGAGCGCGAGTTTCACGTCGCCAACCTGATCAAGCTGGAACAGAACTACCGCTCGCATGGGCACATCCTGGATGCCGCCAACGCGCTGATCGCGCACAACAGCAACCGCCTCGGCAAGAACCTGCGCACCGATGCCGGCCACGGCGAGCCGGTGCGCATCTATGAAGCGTCCAGCGATCTGCAGGAAGCGCAATGGCTGATCGAGGAAGCCAAAAGCCTGATCCGCGACGGTGCCGCGCGCAGCGAGATCGCGGTGCTGTACCGCTCGAATGCGCAGTCACGCGTGATCGAGCACGCGCTGTTCTCGGCCGGCATCCCGTACCGGGTGTATGGCGGCCAGCGCTTCTTCGAACGCGCCGAAATCAAGCACGCGATCGCCTACCTGCAGCTGATGGACAACCCGCACAACGATTCGGCCTTCCTGCGCGTGGTGAATTTCCCGACGCGCGGCATCGGCGCCCGCTCGCTGGAGCAATTGCAGGATGCCGCCCGCCAGCACGGCCTGTCGCTGTACGCGGCGGTGCCGCATGTGGCCGGCAAGGCCGGCAGCACCTTGGGCGGTTTCGTGCGGCTGATCGAGGGATTGCGCTTCGAAACCCAGCAATTGCCGCTGCCGGAAATGGTGCAGGTGGTGCTGGACGGCAGCACGCTGTTCGAGCATTACCGCAACGAGCGCGAAGGCGCCGACCGCATCGAAAACCTGGAGCAGTTGGTCAATGCCGCCACGTTGTTCGTATCGGAGGAAGGCTTCGGCCTGCAGGCGCCGGCCCAGCTCGGCCCGCAGGCGCAAGCTCAGGCCGGCGCGCCGCTGCCGGTGGCGGACGAAGTGCTGGCGGCCGAGGCGCCGTTGCCGACGGTGATGTCGCCGCTGTCGGCGTTCCTGTCGCATGCTTCTCTGGAAGCCGGCGACAACCAGGCCCAGGCCGGTCAGGATGCGCTGCAATTGATGACCGTGCATTCGGCCAAGGGGCTGGAATTCGACGCGGTGTTCATCACCGGGCTGGAGGAGGGACTGTTCCCGCATGACAATTCGCAGCAGGAACAGGACGGCATCGAGGAAGAGCGGCGCCTGATGTACGTGGCGATCACGCGCGCCAAGTCGCGCCTGTACATGAGCTTTTCACAAACCCGGATGCTGCACGGCCAGACCCGCTACAACATGAAATCGCGCTTCTTCGACGAATTGCCGGAGGAATCGCTGAAGTGGCTGACGCCGCGCGTGCAGCACAACTGGTTCGGCCATCCGAAGGCGGCCTGGATCGACACGCCGGCCGTCAGTCAGGGGGGGCACGACCCGCTGGCGCAAAAGCTCAACGCCCGTGACATCGGCTGGCGCATTGGCGAAACGGTGCGGCACCAGAAATTCGGTGAGGGCGTGATCGTCCACATCGAAGGCGGTAGCGGCAGTCCGCGCGCCCAGATCAACTTCGGTCCGCATGGTCTGAAGCTGCTCGACCTGGGTGTGGCCAGGCTGGAAAAGGCTGGCAGCGGCACCTGAGTACTTCGTCGGCTGGATACTCCCTCTTTACCTCTCCTGTATCGAGTGGAAACTGGTCATCTGGATTGTATACTCCCCTTTTCGGTCGGATGGTCGAAGCATGCGAGCAATAAAAAAGGCACCCGAAGGTGCCTTTTCGTCGACATTCCAATCTGGACGGGGTTAGCCCCGCAGGTGATTAGAACGTATGACGGATACCAACCGAGAAAGCGTTGGAGTTGTTGCCCGGATTCGGGGCAGTGGTCGGGCCGCCGCAGTTCGACGCGTCGCAGACCGTATTCTGGCCCTGCGAATCGTTGTTGATGCGGGCGTACGACGTGTACAGGTTGGTCCGCTTCGACAGCGGGTAGGTGTAGCCGATCGCGAACTGCTTGCCGCCAGCGTCGCTGCCGGTCACGCGATCCTTTTTCTGGATGTACGACGCCAGCACGGTGCCGCCACCAACCGGAGCCGACACGCCGAGCATGTAGTCGCGGAAATCGGCGCCAGCGATGTCCAGCTTTTCGGTTTCGTAGGCGGCATGCAGCTTCAGCACGCCGAAATCGTAGGTACCGCCCAAGAAGGTGGCCTTGTTCTTCGCGGTATTGGTGGCATCAGCCTGGTTTTCGTACGCCAGAACGACCTTGACCGGACCATTCGCGTAGCCGACCGAGAAGCCAATATTGCGGTTGGCACCGGTGTCGCCCGGGACTTCGCCCAGACCGTACAGCAGGTTGGCGGAGAAGCCGCCCATCGCCGGAGTGCTATAGGTGATCGAGTTGTTGGCGCGGACACCACCAACGTACATCAGATTGGTGGTGGCGCCATTCAGGCCGGTTTCGAACGGATCGATCGAGTCGACCGCAACGAACAGCGGGGTGTACTGACGACCCAAGCCGACCGCACCGAAGCTACCCGACAGGCCAACCCATGCCTGACGGCCGAACAGCGTACCGCCCTGGCCGGAGGTGCCGTTATCGAGGTTGAATCCGCTTTCCAGCTGGAAGTTGGCCTTCAGGCCGCCGCCCAGATCTTCCGAACCCTTGAAGCCCAGGCGGTTACCGGACTGCACGCCGGTCGCCAGCTTCAGTTCGGAACCGGCGGCACCGCCCGATTGTGCGGTAATGCCGGCATCAACCAGACCGTATACGGTGACATTGGTTTGCGCGAATGCGGTGCCTGCAAATGCGCCCAGAACGGTGAGTGCAAGTAGCGATTTTTTCATTGTGATAATCCTCGTGAGTTATCGGTATGTGTTTGCTTGTAGCAAGATCCGTACGCTACTGACCCTGCCCGAAACCTACTTCCCATCCATATCCGGATGGGGAAGATGCTGTGTATTACAGCAGACCTATTCGGCAAAAACAAAAGGAATCGCCAATTCAATGGGCGTCCCCAGGGCTTTTGTCGCATAGTTGCAACAATGATTCCAGGCGCCCAAAAATGCGCTGGTATCCCCGGCAATCGTGAAAAAAAACGTTCGGCGGCAAGCGCCATGGAAGGTAGCGCAAGAGCCGGGCAGGGAATTGATTCTGCTCTCGGAAAAAGAAAACGGACCCGCGAGGGGTCCGTTCAGCTGCTTGAAGCGGCTTGGATGGCAGTCAAATCACACTGCCACCCAGCTGCTTAGAACAGGTGGTTGATACCAACCGAAACGCCGGTCTGGGTCGGCGAGTTGATGGCGTTGTCGTAACGAGCGTTGTCGATGTCGGCGTAGAAGTTCGTACGCTTCGACAGCGCGTAGGTTGCGCCGATGATGAACAGCTTGCGCTTGCCATCGTTGTTGACAGCGACCGGATTGGTCGCAGCCAGACCACGGGTTTCGTAGTAAGCGGCGGTCAGAGCAGCAGCCGGGGTGATGTTGTAGGTACCGCCCAGCCACCAGTCTTTGGTGCGCTGTTCGACGCCAGCGGTGATGTCCTGCTTCTGATCGGCATAACCGACAGCGACGCGGAACGGGCCAGCAGCGTACGCACCACCAATGGTGAAGTTGCGCAGCGACTGATCAGCCGGCAGGCCGGCGACCGGAGCGCGCTTGCCGCCGGTGTAAGCACCAGCAACGGTGAAGCCGCCGCCGGTGAAGTTGGCGCCGATTGCGTAGGTCGAGTTGTCGCCGGTGCTGCCAGCAACTTCGCCCAGTGCGTATTCAGCCATCACGCCAACGCCGCCGAAACGGCCGGTGTACTGGATGTCGTTGTTCAGACGGGTCAGGCCGCCCTGGGTAGCCAGCGGGATGATGCCGGTGTACTTGTATTGGAACGGATCATACAGACCGATGGTCTTGAAGTTGACCGAGTATTGACGGCCCAGATCCAGGGAACCCCAGGCGCCACCGATACCGACAGCAGCGGTACGATTGAACAGCTGGTTGTTGGCGTTGTCCAGAGCGCCGGTGCCAGTGTTGAAGCCGGTTTCCAGCGTGAAGTGGGCATTCAGGCCACCGCCCAGATCTTCCACGCCCTTGAAGCCGATACGGTTCGAGTTGAAGGTACCGTTCGAACCCATCGACAGACGGCTGCCAGCCGCGGTCGCGTTGGTCAGGTTACGGACGCCGCCGTCAAACGAACCATAGATGGTGATGCTGGTCTGCGCGGACGCAGCGCCTGCGAAGGCGCCCAGTACGGCCAGTGCGAGAAGCGATTTTTTCATTGAAGGTTCTCCAAAAGTTGTCGTGCTAAGATTTATACGCTGCTTCAGCAAGGTCACTAGTGATAACGTCCCTGCCGACACTTCCGAACCGGTGGATCAAGAAGCTAGACTTCATTTCATCAAAGATCGGCGGCGAGAGCAAAGAGAAATCGGCTTTGCCGGCAATAAGCGGCGCAAGCTGTCGCGCATTTGCAACAAATCCCGCTGGATGAGACGGCAAGTCATGAAACCGGCGTATTGCGTGCCCTCACCCTCGGCGCCATCGGCAAGCTGATGCGGGCGTCGGAGGGGGCGCGATGGCGGAATTTCCCGTTTGACTTATTGAATGCCGACCAGGAGGCGTGGCGCGTGGAGTGGGCCGCGATTTCCGTTTGGCAAGGATGTGGACGACTTGATATGAACCAGACAGCCGATTCCCTGATCGCCGGCTTCGATCACGCGCTGCGCACGGTGACTGGCGCCGCCCGGGCGTCGCGTGCCAACCCCGGCTTGCGTGCCGAAGATGCCGTACTGAGTCCGCAGGAGCAGCGCCATAGCGCCGGCCTGATGCGCGTCAATCACGTCGGCGAGGTTTGCGCGCAAGCCTTGTATGACGCCCAGGGCCGGTTCGCCCATACTGCCGCCTTGCGGCGGCAGTTCGCGCTGGCTGGGCAGGAGGAGGAAGATCATCTGGCATGGACCGCCGAGCGGTTGCGCGAATTGAATTCCCGGCCGAGTCTGCTGAATCCGCTCTGGTATGGCGGTGCCTATCTGCTCGGGGTGGTTGCCGCCAAGCTTGGGGACGCCAAAAGTCTCGGTTTCGTGGTGGAAACCGAGCGCCAGGTGGAGGCACACCTGGCCGGCCATCTGGAGCAATTGCCGGCGCAGGATGGCCGGTCGCGGGCAATCGTCACGCAGATGGCGGCGGATGAGGTGGCGCACGGCGCCGCCGCCGGTGCCCTCGGCGCCGAAGAGTTGCCGGCGCCGGTCAAACAGGCGATGCGGGCGGCGGCCAAGGTGATGACCAGCGTCGCCTATTATTTATAGAAGGGAGTTCAGGCGGTCGGCTCGGTGTCGGCGAGATCGTCGATGATCTCGTAGGTATGCGTGATCTTTGCGGTCTTTTCCAGCATGATCGATGCGGAGCAATATTTATCGTGCGACAGCTTGATCGCCCGTTCCACCAGATTCGGTTTCAGGTTGCGCCCGCGCACCGTGAAGTGGAAATGGATGCTGGTGAACACTTTCGGGTCCTGTTCGGCGCGTTCCGAGCTCAGCTTGACATCGCAGCCGCGCACATCCTGCCGGCTCCTGCGCAGGATCAGTACCACGTCGTAGGCGGTGCAGCCGCCGGCTCCCGCCAGTACGACTTCCATCGGGCGCGGTGCCAGATTGTGGCCACCGCCTTCGACCGCGCCATCCATCGCCAGAACATGTCCGGAGCCGGTTTCGGCCAGGAAGGTCATGCCGGAAGTGCCGGCCCAGCGTACTGTGCATTCCATCGCTTTACTCATTGTGGGGGAGGGGAGCGCCATTGTAGCGCCCTCTCCACCGGCTTCGAAAACCGTGAGATGGAAGGGAATTTTCGGGGCAATTTATGCTGCAGCGCAACATATACATATCGTGAAATGTCCCCCGTATTGTGGAACGAAAATGTAATTAGTTGAAAAATAAGGATTTTATTTTTCATTTGTGCGTCGGAAGATCGATTTTCAATTGCGGCAACGAAAAATGATGATTTACCTTGCGTCGCACAATGTTTTCGTTATAATGAAATCCGCAAACGTTTTTGCCATACGGTGAAACATTTGCCCCCTTTGTCTCCTCCACCCTCCTCCTTTGGTGTGGATTGAACCCGAAGCCAGTGCTTCGGGTTTTTTTTCGATTTCCACACATGGCTCGTTGTCCTCAGGTCAAGGTTTGACCATCGGGCGGAGGGGCAGCTATAATGACCGGCTTTCCGTGCGCTCAGGAAAGACGAAAACAAGGCCGAGTCCGTGCGGCGCCGTCAGGCGGATGCGCGGAACCACCGATTCGGGCGAATTCACTCATTTTTATTCAGGAAGTCATCATGAAAACCTTTTCCGCCAAGGGCCACGAGGTCAAGCGCGACTGGTTCGTGATTGACGCGACGGACAAAGTCCTCGGACGTGTTGCCAGCGAAGTGGCACTCCGACTGCGCGGCAAGCACAAACCGGAATTCACCCCGCACGTCGATACCGGCGATTTCATCGTCGTCATCAACGCCGGCAAGCTGCGCGTGACCGGCAACAAGTCGCTCGACAAGACCTATTACCGCCACTCGACCTATCCGGGCGGCATCTACGCGACCACCTTCGAGAAGATGCAGCAGCGTTTTCCGGGCCGCGCGCTGGAAAAAGCGGTCAAGGGCATGCTGCCCAAGGGTCCGCTCGGCTACGCGATGATCAAGAAGCTGAAGGTCTACGCCGACGGCACTCACCCGCACGCCGCGCAGCAGCCCAAGGCGCTGGAACTCTAAGGAAAAGACATGATCGGTAACTACAACTACGGAACCGGCCGCCGCAAGAGCGCGGTCGCGCGCGTGTTCCTCAAATCCGGCTCCGGCCAGATCGTCGTCAACGGCAAACCGGCCGCCGAATACTTTTCGCGTGAAACCGGCCTGATGGTGATCCGCCAGCCGCTGGAACTGACCAACAACGTTGAAACCTTCGACATCATGGTCAACGTGCATGGCGGCGGCGAGTCCGGCCAGGCTGGCGCGGTGCGTCACGGCATCACCCGCGCCCTGATCGACTATGACGCGACGCTGAAGTCGGCACTGTCGAACGCTGGTTTCGTCACGCGCGACGCGCGCGAAGTCGAGCGCAAGAAGGTCGGTCTGCGCAAGGCACGCCGTGCCAAGCAGTTCTCGAAGCGCTGATCCGATTTTTCGGAACCACCGAAAACCGCCGGGTTCGCGCCCGGCGGTTTTTTGCTTTTTTCGTCACTGTTAAAATGCCGGTTCGCAGCGGCTGCAGAGGAAAATCATGATCAAAATCGGAATCGTAGGTGGCACCGGCTACACCGGCGTCGAATTGTTGCGTCTGCTGGCCAATCATCCGCAGGCCGAACTGGTGGCGGTGACCTCGCGCAAGGAAGACGGCATGCCGATCGCCGACATGTTCCCGTCGCTGCGCGGGCGCGTCGGGCTGGCGTTTTCCAGCCCCGACAAGGCCAGGCTGACCGATTGCGACGTGGTGTTCTTCGCCACTCCGCACGGCGTGGCGATGGCGCAGGCGCCGCAGTTGCTGGAAGCCGGTGTCAAGGTGATCGATCTGGCGGCCGACTTCCGCCTGCAGGACGTTACCGCCTTTGAAAAATGGTATGGCATGCCGCACGCCTGTCCGGACCTGTTGAAGGAAGCCGTCTACGGCTTGCCCGAAGTCAATCGCGAGGCGATCGCGAAGGCGCGCCTGATCGGCCTGCCGGGCTGCTATCCGACCTCGATGCAGCTGGGGCTGGCGCCGCTGCTGGCGCAGGGCAAGCCGCTGGTCAACGAAGCCAGCCTGATCGCCGACTGCAAGTCGGGCGTGTCGGGCGCCGGCCGCAAGGCGGAAATTCCGATGCTGATGGCGGAGGCGTCGGACAACTTCAAGGCCTATGGCGTCAAGGGGCACCGCCATCTGCCGGAAACCGTGCAGGGCTTGCGGGCGATCGCCGGTGGCCGTCAGATCGGCCTGACCTTCGTGCCGCATCTGGTGCCGATGATCCGCGGCATCCATTCGACGCTGTATGCCAGCATCCTGCCGGAAGCGCGCGACACCGATTTCCAGGCACTGTACGAAAACCACTATCGCGGCCAGCGTTTCGTCGACGTGATGCCGGCCGGCAGCCACCCGGAGACCCGTTCGGTACGCGCCTCCAACATGCTGCGGGTGGCGGTCCATCGGCCCGGCGGCGGCGATCTGCTGGTGATCCTGGTGGTCGAGGACAATCTGGTCAAGGGCGCAGCCGGGCAGGGCGTGCAATGCATGAACATCATGTTCGGTCTGGACGAAGCGAGCGGCCTGGATCAGGTTCCGGTGCTGCCCTGAGCCGGCAGCGGCACCGATGAAATACAAGCGGCGGCGGCCGGCCACGGCATCGCGCCTGACCATCAGGCACCGGCTGCCGTGGCCGGTCAAGGGCCTGGCGGTGGCACTGCTGCTCGGCATCGCGGTGGCACTGGCGTCCTGGTCGTACCGGATGGGGCGCGCCTCGACTGGTTTCGACCCGGAAGCCGCGCGCCAGCAGCTCGCTGAACTGACCACCCGCGTCCACGCGCTGCAAGCCGAGCGCGACCGCCTGCGCGGCAGCGCCGACGCTGCCGAAAGCGCGATCAACATCGAGCGCGCTACCCGCGAGCAACTGGCGACGCAGATCAAGACGCTGGAGGCCGACAACGCTAAATTGAAAGAGGATCTGGCGTTCTTCGAAAGCATGTTGCCGACCGGCACCGGTGCGCAGGCGGTCGCCATCGCTCGGCTCGACGGCGAACTGGAGGCGCCGACCCGGCTGCGCTACCGGCTGCTGGTGCGGCAGGGCGCGCGCGGCCAGGACTTCAGCGGCAGCCTGCAGCTGGCGGTCAGTGTGCAACAGCACGGCGCCGCGCGGGTACTGCTGTTCCCGGCCGACGGCGGCACCGATCCAAGGTACCGGCTCGAATTCAAGTATTATCAGCGGCTGGAGGGCGTGCTCGATCTGCCCGACGGCGTCACGGTCAAGACGATCGAAGCGCGGGTACTGGAAAAGGGCAAGATCCGCGCGCGCCAATCGATCGGTATGTAAGTCAAGTCGGCAGCAGGCAACGGAGGCAGCATGTTCGGGCGCAAATCCAGGGATACCATCGACAGCCTGATCGGCGGTTCGACGACGATCGACGGCCACATCCGTTTTCGCGGCGGGCTGCGGCTGGACGGCCAGGTCAAGGGCAGCGTGATCGCTGAACCGGGCGAAGCCAGCATGCTGGTGATTTCCGAGCAGGCCAGGGTCGAAGGCGAAGTGCGCGCCGCCCACGTCATCATCAACGGTCAGGTGATCGGCCCGGTGCATTCGTCGGAACTGCTTGAATTGCAGCCGCGCGCCCGCATAACCGGCGATGTCCAGTACCGCGCGCTGGAAATGCACGGCGGCGCCCAGGTGTCCGGCAAGCTGTCGCACGACCAGGACGACGAGCCGCTGTTGAAGCTGGCGCGGCCGAGCGCCAACTCGCGCGCCGGCTGAGGACTATAATCTCACCATCGAATCATTCCGCAGGAGTTGACCATGAATGCAGTTGCCGAAGCACAAGATCTGATGCCGGCCCCGATCGTTTTCACCGACAGCGCCGCCACCAAGGTGGCGCAGCTGATCGAGGAGGAGGGCAATCCCGACCTGAAGCTGCGCGTGTTCGTGCAGGGCGGCGGCTGCTCGGGTTTCCAGTACGGCTTCACCTTTGACGAGATCGTCAATGAGGACGATACGACGATGGTCAAGAACGGTGTGCAGCTGCTGATCGACTCGATGAGCTACCAGTATCTGGTCGGCGCCGAGATCGACTACAAGGACGACCTCGAAGGCGCGCAGTTCGTGATCAAGAATCCGGGCGCCACCTCCACCTGCGGCTGCGGTTCGTCGTTTTCGGTGTAAGCCGCAGCGGCACACGCCTCGCGGCAGATGCCGCGCTTTCGCAAAAAGGACGCCTCGGCGTCCTTTTTTGTCGCTGGAGAAAAAGGGAAATAGGGGGAGTATGCCGAAAAATCGGCCTGTCCCGGAATCCGGTGGCCCGGCTCTGAAAATGCTCCAGGTAGTATATGAAATTCCAGCGTTACGCCGGATATAGCGCGCCGAGAATGCGTGGGCCGGCGGCGCCGGTCACCGTCGCCAGATTGCCCGGCTGGCGGCGGTCGAAGCGCTGCGCCAGCCAGGCGAAGGCCAGCGCCTCCACCTGTTCCGGCGGCACGCCGAGTTCGGTGCTGGTGGCGACGCGCGCTGGATGGCCGCGTTCGGCCAGCGCCGCCGCCAAGAGGCGCAGCAGCTGGCCGTTGCGGGCGCCGCCGCCGCAGACGTAGACCGCGCCGGCCGCCGGCGCCTGCGCGGCGATCGCATCGGCGATGGTGGTGGCGGTGAACGCCGCCAGCGTGGCCTGCACGTCGACGGCGGCGATGGCCGGCAACGCCGCCAGTTGTCGCTCCAGCCAGGCCAGATGGAACAGGTCGCGGCCGGTGCTTTTCGGCGGCGGCAGCGCGAAATACGGATCGGCGCGCAATTGCGCCAGCAGCGCCGGCTGCGGCGTGCCGGCGGCGGCCCAGGCGCCGTCGGCGTCGAACGGCTGACCGTGGTGGCGCTGTATCCAGCCGTCCATCAGCACGTTGCCGGGGCCAGTGTCGAAGCCGCTGACGGCAGCGGGCGCGCCGGCGGCCGGCAGGATGCTGATGTTGCCGATGCCGCCGATGTTCAGCAGCACGCGCGTCTCGGCGGCGTTGCCGAACAGCGCCTGATGGAAGGCCGGCACCAGCGGCGCGCCCTGGCCGCCGGCGGCGACGTCGCGGCTGCGGAAATCGGCGACCACGTCGATGCCGCACAATTCCGCCAGCAACGCCGGCTGATTGCTCTGGCGCGTGTAGCCGTGCTGCGGCTGATGGCGGATGGTCTGGCCATGCACGCCGACCGCCCGGATCGCCGCCGGTGCCAGTCCGGCCTGGCGCAGCAGCGCCGCGACGTTGGCGGCATACAGCCGTGCCAGCGCGTTGGCGGCCTGCGCTTCGCGGGCGATTTCATCGAAACCGGGCGCCTGCAGCGCCAGCAACTCGGCGCGCAGTCCGGCCGGGAACGGCAGATGCGCGCTGGCCAGCGTGCGCAGCGGCGTTGCCGCAGTATCGGGAAAGGCCGCCAGCACGCCGTCGACGCCGTCCAGGCTGGTGCCGGACATCAGACCGATGTACAGCGTGGCGGCGGGAGGAGAGGGGGAGGCGGAGGCGGCGGGCATCGGGAGCGAACCGCCGGCGCCGCGCAGGGCGGCGCCGGAGCCGTCAGCGGGAGGCGAGCCGGGTACCGTCGGCGTTCTGCAGCAGCGCGATGCGGTGCTGCATGTCGGCCGCGACCTGGCGGAAGCGCTGCAATTGCGCACCGGCCAGTGCCTGGGCGTTCGGCACGTCGATCGACAGCGGATTGCGCGGTACGTTGTTGACGCGGAATTCGTAGTGCAGGTGCGGACCGGTGGCCCAGCCGGTGGCGCCGACGTAGCCGATCACTTCGCCCTGGCTGACCTTGGTGCCGCGCTTGATGCTGGCGTTGAAGCGGCTCATGTGCGCGTACAGCGTCGAGTAGCCGTTCCAGTGCTTGAGCTGGATGACGTTGCCGTAGCCGTTCTGGACGCCGATGAATTCCACCGTGCCGTCGCCGGCGGCGCGGATCGGCGTGCCGCTCGGGGCGGCGAAATCGACGCCCTTGTGCGCCTTCCAGGCGCCCGAGATCGGGTGGGTGCGCATCGAGAAGCCGGACGAGATACGGCTGAATTCCAGCGGCGACTTCAGGAACGCCTTCTTCAGCGAGCGGCCGTCGAAGCTGTAATAGCCGCCGCCCTGGGCGCTGCCCGGTTCCTGGAACCAGACCGACTGCAGCATCTTGCCGTTGTTCAGGAAATCGGCCGCCAGCACGCGTCCGGCGCGCACCATTTCACCACCCTGCCAGAAGGTTTCGTAGACGACCTCGAAGCGGTCGCCGCGCCGCAGGTCGGAGCCGAAGTCGATGTCGGTCGAGAACATTTCGACCATCTGGCTGGCGATGCTATCGGGAATCTGCGCGGCGTCGGTGGCGGCGAACAGCGAGGAGGTGATGCTGCCGGCACGCATTTCGACACGCTTTTCGATGTCGGCCATCTTTTCGACGGCCTGGAAACCGTCGTCCTTGCGCAGCACCACCAGGTTCTTGACCGGGGCATCGCGGCCGGCCACCACGGTGGTGCTGAGCCACTCCAGGCTGCCATCGTCGGCGGTCTGCACCTGGACCCGCTTGCCGGGACGCAGATCGAGCACGCGGCGGGCGGTGTTGTCGTCCTTGATGAAGGCGGCGGCGGCCGGATCGTGCACGCCGAGACGGTCCAGCAGCACTGCCAGCGTATCGCCGGCGCGCACCTTTTCCTCGCGCAGATAGCGCTGGTCGCGCTGCTCCAGCGCCGCCACCTGCTCGTCGAGCGTCGGCAGCGCCAGTTCTTCGGTGATCGAGGTGACCGGCAGGTCGGATGGGTCGGGCGCCATCGGCGCCACGCCGGCGGCGCCGAACGCGCAGGCCGCCAGCGCCAGGCCGCTCAGCGAAACGATGCGCGCCCTGCGCGAAGCACCGAACAATAACTGGCCGCGCGGGCTTGCGCCCAGCAATTTATCTATGGAGAACATGCAATCAGTTAAAATCTGCCGTTTCGTTCCACAGGCTTGTTCTTGTCGTTGACCCGGTAGACGCGCGGCACGGTGGGAAATAGCGCGGATTATAGCAATACCGGCCCTGGTTTTCGGCCAAAATTGACATTTTGCATACATCTATGACTTCCGATTCGCAACCTTCATCCGATTCTCCTGCCGTTTTGCCCTTGTCGGCCGGCGTGCGCGAGGCGCTGGCGGTGGCCAGGCGCGGCGCCGACGAATTGCTGATCGAAAGCGAATTCGCGCAGAAGCTGGCGCGTTCCGAAGCCAGCGGCCAGCCGCTGCGGATCAAGCTCGGGCTCGACCCGACCGCGCCCGACCTGCATCTCGGCCATACGGTGGTGCTGAACAAACTGCGCCAGTTGCAGGAACTCGGTCATACGGTGATCTTCCTGATCGGCGACTTCACCTCGATGATCGGCGATCCGTCCGGCCGCAACGCTACCCGCCCGCCGTTGACGCGCGAACAGATCGAGGCCAACGCCAGGACCTATTTCGCCCAGGCCAGCCTGGTGCTGGATGCCGAGAAAACCGAGATCCGCCACAACTCCGAATGGTCGGACCAGCTCGGCGCGCGCGGCATGATCGAACTGGCTGCCAAGTACACGGTGGCGCGCATCCTGGAGCGCGAGGATTTCACCAAGCGCTTCAAGGCCGGCACGCCGATCTCGGTGCATGAACTGCTGTATCCGCTGATGCAGGGCTACGATTCGGTGGCCTTGCGCGCCGACCTGGAACTGGGCGGCACCGACCAGAAATTCAACCTGCTGGTCGGGCGCGAACTGCAGAAGGACTGGGGCCAGGAGCCGCAGTGCATCCTGACCATGCCGCTGCTGGAAGGACTGGACGGCGTCGAGAAGATGTCCAAATCCAAGGGCAACTACATCGGCATCACCGAACCGGCCAACACCATGTTCGCCAAGGTGATGAGCATTTCCGACGCGATGATGTGGCGCTATTACGAGCTGCTGTCGTTCCGCTCGCTGGCCGAGATCGAACGCTTCCGCCAGGACGTGGCGGGCGGCCACAACCCGCGCGATGTCAAGGTCGCGCTGGCGCAGGAAATCGTCGCCCGCTTCCATTCGCAGCAGGCGGCCGAAGCGGCGCTGGAAGATTTCAACCGCCGCGCGCGTGGCGGCATCCCGGATGAAATTCCCGAAGTCGCGCTGGCCGGCGCGCCGCTCGGCATCGGCCAGTTGCTGAAGCAGGCCAATCTGTGCGCCTCGACTTCGGAAGGCTTGCGCATGATCGAGCAGGGCGGCGTGCGCATCGACGGTACGGTCATCAGCGACAAGGGCTTGAAGGTCGCTGCCGGCACCTTCGTGCTGCAGGTCGGCAAGCGCAAGTTTGCGCGGGTGACGCTGGCGGCTTGAATAATTCTTGTCGTTCCCGCGTAGGCGGGAACCCAGCGGCGTTCGTCTCGTACGGCAAACACGGTATCGTAGCGATACGGAAAAACGACACTGGGTTCCCGTCTGCACGGGAACGACAATGGGGGGTATGCGGTTGACTCGGGCGCCCCTGGCCCGTGACAGGCTGGCATGGTGGGGAGTATGTTGATTTTCACGAGACGGGCCGGAGCATGATCGTGCTGTTGCAGCGGGTCACCGGCGCCAGCGTTGCAGTGGCGGGTGAAGTGATCGGCGCGATCGGCGCCGGTCTGTTGTGCCTGGTCTGCGCCGAGCGCGGCGACAGCGAGCGCGAGGCCGATCAGCTGCTGGCCAAGCTGCTGGCCTACCGCGTGTTTGCCGACGATGCCGGCAAGATGAATCGCAGCGTCGCCGATGTCGGCGGCGCCCTGCTGCTGGTGCCGCAGTTTACGCTGGCGGCCGATACCCGCTCCGGCACGCGGCCTTCGTTCACGCCGGCCGCCGCGCCGGCCGACGGCCTGCGGCTGTTCGAGCACTTCGTGCGGCAGGCCAGGACGCGCCACGGTGAGGTCGCCTGCGGCCGCTTCGGCGCCGACATGCAGGTCTCGCTGACCAACGATGGCCCGGTGACGTTCTGGCTGCAGATCCGGCCGGCCGGCTGAAGCGGGCCGGAACGGCGGCCCGGCTTTTCGGTCACAATGCCAGTTTGTCTACCCGCGCCCGCCGCGGCCCCGATCATTTGCACTACAGGAGGACAGCATGAAACTTTGGAGCGACTCTTTCAAGGATGGCGACGCCATCCCGGCGGAATTCGCGTTCGGCTCGATCGACCCGGCGCAGCACGTGGCATTGTCGGCCAACAAGAATCCGCATCTGGCCTGGAGCGACTGGCCGGCCGGCACCAAATCGCTGGCGCTGATCTGTCATGATCCGGACGTGCCGTCGCGCGGCGACGACGTCAACCAGGAAGGCAAGACGGTGCCGGCCGACCTGCCGCGCGTCGATTTCTACCATTGGGCGCTGATCGACATCCAGCCGTTGACGAATTCGATCGAGGTCGGCGAGTTTTCCAGCGGCATCACCGCGCGCGGCAAGTCCGGTCCGGAGATCATCGGCAGCCCGATTCCGGCCGCGCGCCACGGCAAGAACGACTACACCGGCTGGTTCGCCAACGATCCCGACATGGCCGGCAACTACTTCGGCTACGACGGCCCGTGCCCGCCGTGGAACGATGCGATTCCGCACCGCTACGTGTTCACCGTCTATGCGCTGGATGTCGAGCGGCTGCCGGTCGAGGGCGATTTCAGCGGCGCCGACGCGCGCGCCGCGCTGCAAGGGCATGTGCTGGATCAGGCGCAGATCACCGGCATCTACACGCTGAATCCGGCGCTGGCGGCGGCGTGAGCGGCGTGCTCGACATCCTGCTGATCCGCCACGGCGAGACCGCCTGGAATGCCGAGCGGCGGCTGCAGGGCCAGCTCGACGTGCCGCTGAACGCGCACGGCGAGCGGCAGGCGGCGGCGCTGACGCAGGGGCTGGCCGGCGAGGCGCTGGACGCGGTGTATTGCAGCGACCTGCAGCGCGCGCGCCAGACCGCCAGCGAGCTGGCTGCCGCGCGCGGCCTGCCGCTGCAACAGGATGCCAGCCTGCGCGAGCGTTGCTACGGCGGCTTCGAGGGCCTGTTGTACGCCGAACTGGAAGCGCGTTTCCCGGCCGAATACGCCGCCTGGCTGGCGCGCGAGCCGGACGCGCCGTTCCCGGCCGGCGCCAGCCAGGGCGAGACGCTGCGCGCCTTCGCCGAGCGGGCGGTGGCGGCGGTGCTGCGGCTGGCCGAGGCGGCGCGCCGCGCCGGCCTGCGCCGCATCGCCATCGTCAGTCACGGCGGCGTGCTGGAATCGGTGTACCGCGAGGTGCACGGGCTTGGCCATCTGCCGCCGCGTGATTTCCCGATTCCGAACGCCGGCGTCAACCGCTTGCGGCACGACGGCACCCGGCTGCAGATCGCCGGCTGGGCCGAGGTCGGACACCTGGAGCGGCTGGCGGCGCTCGACGAGATCGACGCCTGAAGCGGCGCCGGCGCGCTCTTTTCCCGCATCCCCACCGTGCAGCTCGGTCCCTATTCCCTCCGCAACCAGGTGTTCGTCGCGCCGATGGCCGGCGTCACCGACCGGCCATTCCGCCAGCTCTGCAAGGAACTCGGCGCCGGCTACGCGGTGTCGGAAATGGCGGCGTCGAATCCGCGCCTGTGGGCCTCGGAAAAGACCGCGCGCCGCATCGACCACGCCGGCGAGATGGAGCCGAAAGCGGTGCAGATCGCCGGCGCCGATCCGGCCATGCTGGCTGAATGCGCGCGCTTCAACGTCGAACGCGGCGCCCAGATCATCGACATCAACATGGGCTGCCCGGTCAAGAAGGTCTGCAACAGCTGGTGCGGCTCGGCGCTGTTGCAGGACGAAGCGCTGGTGGCGCGGATACTGGAAGCGGTGGTCGGCGCGGTCGCGGTGCCGGTGACGCTGAAATTCCGCACCGGCTGGGACCGCCAGCACAGGAATGCGCTGGCGATCGCCCGGCTGGCCGAGGATGCCGGCATCGCCATGCTGACGCTGCACGGCCGCACCCGTGCCGACGGCTATGGCGGCGAGGCCGAATACGACACGATTGCCGCGGTCAAGGCGGCGGTGCGCATCCCGGTGGTGGCCAATGGCGACATCGACAGCCCGCACAAGGCGCGCGCGGTGCTGGCCGCGACCGGCGCCGACGCGGTGATGATCGGCCGCGCCGCGCAGGGGCGGCCGTGGATTTTCCGCGAGATCGACCATTTCCTGCGCACCGGCGCGCTGCTGCCGCCGCCGCGCGTCGATGAAGTGCGGCGCCTGATGGCCGGGCACCTGCGCGCCCACTACGCGTTCTATGGCGAATACCTCGGCGTGCGCACCGCGCGCAAGCACATCGGCTGGTACGTGCGCGAGCTGCCGGGCGGCGAGGCGTTCCGTCAGCAGATGAACCGGCTGCAGGATTGCGAACAGCAACTGCGTGCCGCCGACGCCTTTTTCGAATCGCAGTTGGCGCATGGCGAGCGGTTACAATACCGCCTGGCGCATGCGCCACTGGCGGCCTGACCGGGGCCGGCCAGACCAGCCAGAATCCCACAGCATGAGCAAAGACAGCATCCAGGACGTCGTCAAGAAAAGTCTCGAAAAATATTTCCGGGACCTGGGCGAGCAGCAGCCGACCAACGTCTACGAAATGGTCATCCTCACCGTCGAAAAACCGATCCTGGAAGCGGTCATGGCGCGCGCCGACGGCAACCAGTCGCACGCCGCCGAGATGCTCGGCATCAACCGCAACACCCTGCGCAAGAAACTCCAGCAGCACGGCCTGCTGTAACGCGGCGGCGGGCGCCGCAGCGGCGCCGCCCTTGTCCGCGCGCCGACCTCTTTCCCACTCATCCCGCCCTTCCGCCATGATCAGACAAGCTCTCCTTTCGGTATCCGACAAGACCGGCATCCTCGACTTCGCCCGGGCGCTGCGCGCGCGCGGCGTGACGCTGCTGTCCACCGGCGGCACCGCCAAACTGCTGGCCGACAACGGCCTCGACGTCACCGAGGTGGCCGACTACACCGGTTTTCCGGAAATGCTGGACGGCCGCGTCAAGACCCTGCACCCGAAGGTCCACGGCGGCATCCTGGCGCGGCGCGATCTGCCGGAACACGCGGCGGCGCTGGCGGCGCACGACATTCCGACCATCGACATGGTGGTGGTCAACCTCTATCCGTTCCAGCAGACCGTCGCCAGGGACGATTGCCCGCTGGAAGACGCGATCGAAAACATCGACATCGGCGGCCCGACGATGCTGCGCTCGGCCGCCAAGAACCACCGCGACGTGCTGGTGCTGTGCGATCCGGCCGATTACGACCGGGTGCTGGCCGAACTGGACGCCGGCAACGGCGAGGTCGGCTACGACACCCGCTTCGAGCTGGCCAAAAAAGTGTTTGCGCACACCGCGCAATACGACGGCGCGATCACCAACTACCTGTCCTCGCTCGGCCCGGAACGCCAGCATGCGACGCGCAGCGCCTATCCGCAGACGCTCAACCTGCACTTCGAAAAGGTGCAGGACATGCGCTATGGCGAAAACCCGCACCAGTCGGCGGCGTTCTACCGCGAGCTGGCGCCGGCCGCCGGCAGCCTGGCCAACTACCGCCAGCTGCAGGGCAAGGAACTGTCGTACAACAACATCGGCGACGCCGACGCCGCCTGGGAATGCGTGAAAACCTTCGACGCCCCGGCCTGCGTGATCGTCAAGCACGCCAATCCGTGCGGCGTGGCGCTCGGCGCCAATCCCGGCGAAGCCTACGCCAAGGCGCTGCAGACCGATCCGACTTCCGCCTTCGGCGGCATCATCGCCTTCAACCGCGAACTGGACGGCGCCGCCGCGCAGGCGGTCGCCAAACAGTTCGTCGAAGTGCTGATCGCGCCGGCCTTCACCGATGAAGCGAAACAGGTGTTCGCCGCCAAGCAGAACGTGCGGCTGCTGGAAATTCCGCTGGCCGCCGGCGTCAACGCCTACGACTGCAAGCGCGTCGGCGGCGGCCTGCTGCTGCAGTCGGCCGACGCCCGCAATCTGGTCGAGTCCGAACTGCGCGTGGTCAGCAAGCAGCAGCCGACGCCGCAGCAGTTGCAGGACCTGATGTTCGCCTGGCGCGTCGCCAAGTTCGTCAAGTCGAACGCGATTGTCTTCTGCGGCAACGGCATGACGCTCGGCGTCGGCGCCGGCCAGATGAGCCGCGTCGATTCCGCCCGCATCGCCGGCATCAAGGCACAGAACGCCGGCTTGTCGCTGGCCGGCTCGGCGGTGGCATCGGACGCCTTCTTCCCGTTCCGCGACGGCCTCGACGTGGTGGTCGCCGCCGGCGCCACCTGCGTGATCCAGCCGGGCGGCTCGATGCGCGACCAGGAAGTGATCGACGCCGCCGACGAGCATGGCGTGGTGATGCTGCTGACCGGCGTGCGGCATTTCCGGCACTGATTCATTTCGGTGTCATTCCGGCGAAAGCCGGAATCCAGTGGCGTTGGTCAAGTACGAAGAACGACACTGGGTCCCGGCTTTCGCCGGGACGACGGTTGAGGGATGCTGGCTCTTGTTTGTCATTCCGGCGCAAGCCGGAATCCAGCGGCGTGTCGGTGGCGATGAAATAGTCCCACCACCATCGTCCCACAGTCATCCGTCGAGGGAGGGTAGCCTTGGCTTATGTGTACATCCTCGCCAGCGGCAGAAACGGCACGCTCTATACCGGCGTCACCGCTGATCTGGTCAGGCGGGTGTACGAGCACAAGAGCAAGGCGGTTCCCGGCTTTACTTCGCGGCATGGCGTTGACCAGCTGGTCTGGTTCGAACAGTCGGATTCGATCGACGCGGCGATCGTGCGCGAAAAGCAGATCAAGGAATGGAAGCGCGCCTGGAAAATCGAGCTGATCGAAAAATCGAATCCCTATTGGAATGACCTGTATTCCACCATCGTCTGACGCCCGCCCATGAAAATCCTCGGCATCGATCCCGGCTTGCGCACCACCGGTTTCGGCGTGATCCGCCATGAAGGCGGGCGGCTGGCGTATGTGGCGTCGGGCACCATCAAGACGCCGGATGTCGATCTGCCGCAGCGGTTGAAGACCATCTTCGACGGCATCACCGAAGTGGCGCGCACCTATGCGCCGGATTGCGCGGCGATCGAAAAGGTGTTCGTCAACGTCAATCCGCAATCGACGCTGCTGCTGGGGCAGGCGCGCGGCGCGGCGATCTGCGCGCTGGTCGGCGCCGGGCTGCCGGTGGCGGAATACACCGCGCTGCAACTGAAGCAGGCGGTGGCCGGCCACGGCAAGGCGCACAAGCGGCAGGTGCAGGACATGGTGCAGCGGCTGCTGGCGCTGCCGGGGTTGCCGGGCACCGATGCCGCCGACGCGCTCGGCGTGGCGATCTGCCACGCGCACAGCGGCGATGCGCTGGCGGCGCTCGGCGGGCTGGCGCCGGCGCTGGCGAAGAAGGGCTTGCGGGTGCGCGGCGGCCGGCTGGTCGGCTGACGCCGGGTGTGCCGCGCCGCAAGGCCGCTGCGGTATCATCGCGGCCTGTCCGTGTCGCCATGCCGGCGCCTGCCGGCCCACACTCCCACCAAGATTGCCCACCATGATAGGCCGCCTGTCCGGAATCCTGCTTGAAAAGAACCCGCCGCAGCTGATCGTCGATTGCAACGGCGTCGGCTACGAGGTCGATGTACCGATGAGTACCTTCTACAACCTGCCGGCGCTCGGCGAGCGCGTGGCGCTGCTGACGCACATGGTGGTGCGCGAGGACGCGCAACTGCTGTACGGCTTCGGCAGCGCCGGCGAGCGCGCGGTATTCCGGCAATTGCTGAAGGTGGCCGGGGTCGGCGCCCGCACCGCGCTGGCGATCCTGTCCGGCATGTCGGTGGCCGATCTGGCGCAGGCGGTGACGCTGCAGGAAGCCGGGCGGCTGACGCGGGTACCGGGCATCGGCAAGAAAACCGCCGAGCGGCTGCTGCTGGAGCTGAAGGGCAAGCTCGGCGCCGATCTCGGTGCGGTGGCCGGCGCCGCCGATGCGCCGGACGCCGGCGCCGACATCCTGAACGCGCTGGCGGCGCTCGGCTATTCCGACAAGGAGGCGCTGCTGGCCTTGAAGCAGGTGCCGAAGGAGGCCGGCGTGGCGGACGGCATCAAGCTGGCGCTGAAGGCGCTGTCGAAGGCTTGAGGGTCACGCCGTCAGGGCGGTATTCCGCAGATACTCCCCGATATGCCGGCCTGTGCCGGGCGCCAGTTCTATGAAGTTGATGCATACTCCCCGTATTTTTGAATCTCCTCGGGATTTCACGGCGTGCGCAGGTGATCCACCAGCGCCTGCGTGCGCGCATCCGGCGCCGGCGTTACCAGGCTGACCGCGATCAGCGCCAGCATGCCGGCCGGCACACCGAAGATGCCGGCCGAGATCGGCGCGATGTGGAACCACTGGTTGGCCACCGAGCCGCCCAGCGCCGGGTGGGTTGCCAGCATGTAGCCGGCGCAGACGCCGAAGCCGGTCAGGATGCCGGCCAGCGCGCCGTACTGGTTGGCGCGCTTCCAGAACGCGCCCAGCGCCAGCGCCGGAAACAGCGCCGAGGCGCCGAGCGAAAAGGCGGCACCGACCAGCGACAGGATGTCGGCCGGCTTGGTCGAGGCGACGTAGGCGGCGAACAGCGCCACCACCAGCAGCAGCAGCTTGGAAATCGTCAGCCGCTTCTGGCTCGACGTGCCGGGACTGAGAATCTTGTAATAGACATCGTGCGACAGCGTGTTGGAAATCGTCAGCAGCAGGCTGTCGGCGGTGGACAGCGCCGCCGCCAGCCCGCCGGCCGCCACCAGCCCGGAAATCACGTAGGGCAGGCCGGCGATTTCCGGCGTCGCCAGCACCACGATGTCGCCGTCCAGCACGATTTCCGCCAGCTGCACGATGCCGTCGCGGTTGACGTCGGTGATCGCCAGCAGCGGATGCTGGCGATCGACGCCGGCCCAGTACGACACCCACGGCGGCAGTTCGGAAAACTGGCTGCCGACCAGCGCGGTATAGATGTCGTACTTGACCAGCACCGCCAGCGCCGGAATGGTCAGGTACATCAGCATGATGAACAGCAATGTCCAGAACACCGACACGCGCGCCTCCGGCACCGACGGCGTGGTGTAGTAGCGGCTGAGGATGTGCGGCAGCGCCGCGGTGCCGAGCATCAGGCAGAACACCAGCGCCAGGAAATTGTTGCGCTTGATGTCGGAGGCCTCGCGGTCGCGTCCGGGAAACGGTTCGGCCTGCGGCAGCGGCGGTTCGGCGCGTTCCAGCGCGGCGGCGCGCTCTGCGCTCCAGGCCTGCTGCGCCTCGGCGGCGGATTTCGGATAGGCGGCCAGCCGCCGCCCGGCCGCCTTCAGCTCGATCAGCGAGGCGTTGCCGGTGCGCAGGCGGTCGATCTCGCGCTGCATCTCGGCCAGCCCGTCCTCCCATGAGCGCGGCAGATCGCGCAGCCGCCGTTCGTAGTCGTCGGCGCGCTGGCGGAACACCGCGCGCACCTGCTGCTCGCGCGGATCGGCGCTCAACTGCCGTTCGCGCTCGCCCAGCTTGGCCAGCGTGCTGCCGTAGGCGGCCTGCGGCACCGGCACGCCGGTATGCTTGGCGGCCAGCCACATCACCGGAATCAGGTAGGCGATCAGCAGCACGATGTACTGCCCGACCTGGGTCCAGGTGACCGCGCGCATGCCGCCGAGGAAGGAGCACACCAGAATGCTGGCCAGCCCGAGGAAGATGCCGACCGAAAAATCCACGCCGGTGAAGCGCGAGGTGATCAGGCCGACGCCGTAGATCTGCGCCACCACGTAGGTGAACGACACCACCACGGTGGCCAGCACCGCCGGCACCCGCACCAGATTGGCGCCGTAGCGGCCGCCGTAGCGCGCCGCCAGGAAATCGGGAATCGTGTACTGGCCGTACTTGCGCAGGTAGGGGGCGATGAACAGCGCCACCAGGCAGAAGCCGCCGGTCCAGCCCATGATGAAGGCGAGGCCGTCGAAGCCGAGCATGTACAGGCCGCCGGCCAGGCTGATGAAGCTGGCCGCCGAAATCCAGTCGGCGGCGGTCGCCATGCCGTTGAACAGCGCTGGCACGCGGCGGCCGGCGACGTAGTATTCGACCAGGTTCGAGGTGCGGCTCATCACGCCGATGCCGGCGTACATCAGCACCGTGCCGAACATCAGCAGGTAGCCGATCCAGTTGCGCGGAAAGCCCTCGTGTTCGAGGATCGCCAGCACGCCCAGCAGCGCCGCGAAGCACAGCGTGTACCAGCCGTAGTAGCGTCTCAGGCTGCCGAAGTACGCCTTATTCGGCATCGCCGCTCCCGCTTTCGTCGCGCAGCCGGCGGTCCAGCCGCCGCAGCGCCAGCGCGTGGCCGCCGACCAGCGCCAGATACAACAGGCTGGCGCCCTGCGCCGCCAGCAGGAACGACAGGTTCCAGCCGAACGGCCGCAGTTCGGCCAGCTCGCGGGCGAAATACACGATGCCGAAGGTCAGCGCGAACCAGCCCAGCGCCAGCGCCAGCGTGATGCGCCGCGCGCGCCGCCAGTAGCGCAGGCGCGCGGCATCGGCGGCGGCGGAAAAGGTGGCGGAGGTGGTGGAGGTGGCGGAGCGGTCGTCCATGTCAGCCGATGTCATCGATGAAGGCGCTCGGCCGGCTGCGCCGCAGCGTCACGCGGAACAGGCTGCCGGGCAGTTGCGGATCGGGGCAGTGCGGGTTGCTGAACACGTCGATTTCGGCATCGTGCTGCTGGGCGATTTCGCGCACGATCGCCAGCCCCAGGCCGCTGCCCTCGACGTTGCTGCCGAGGATGCGGTAGAAGCGTTCGAACACCTGGCGGCGCTCGGCTGGCGGAATGCCGACGCCGGTATCCTCGATTTCCAGGATCGCCCGGTCGCCATCCTCGTTGGCGCGCACCCGCACCGTCACGCGGCCGTGCGGCGGCGTGTAATGCAGCGCGTTGTCGATCAGGTTGTTCAGCAGTTCGCGCAACAGCGTGGCGTCGCCCTGCACCGTGATGGCGTGGCCGGGCTGTTCGAAGCCGAGATCGATCGCCCGCGCGAACGACGCCTGCACCCATTCCTGCACGACGCCGCGCGCCAGATCGGACAGTTCCACCGGCGCCAGCGGCCGCGCCAGCGGCGCGCGGTTTTCCGCGTGCGCCAGCGCCAATAGCTGGTTCACCAGCCGGGTCGCGGTTTCCGAACTTTTCGACAACTGCTCCAGCGAACGCTGGATGTCCTGGCGGCTGTTCTGGCGCAGCGCCAGTTCCGACTGCATGCGCATGCCGGCCAGCGGCGTCTTCATCTGGTGCGCGGCATCGGCGACGAAGCGTTTCTGCGACTGGATGCTCTGCGACAGCCGCGCCAGCATGTCGTTGAGCGAGCGCACCAGCGGCGAAATTTCTTCCGGCACCTGGCCCGATTCGATCGGCGACAGATCGTCCGGGCGGCGCGCGCGGATGCGCTGCTGCAGTTCCGCCAGCGGCGACAGCCCGCGCGACAGCGCGAACCAGACCAGCGCCAGCGCCAGCGGCAGGATCACGAATTCCGGCAGGATCACGCCCTTGATGATCTGGTTCGACAGCTGCGCGCGCTTGTCCAGCGTTTCGCCGACCTGCACCAGCGCCAGCCTCGGCTCGGCGCCGGCGGCGCGGCGGCCGGGCGGCTGCAGGTTCAGGTACAGGTAAGCGACGCGCACCTCGCTGCCGCGCAGGTAGTCGTAGCGGAAGTGGACCGACCACGGCTGCAGGGTTTCCGCTCGTGCCGGCACCGGCAGCTCGCGGTCGCCGGCGACGAATTCGTCGGCCGCGTCGCTGACCTGGAAATAGACGTTGTCGATGTCGTCGGCGCGCAGGATACCCTCGGCCGCCCGCGACAGCGCCAGCAGCGGCCGGCCGTCGGCTTCCTTGACCTGCTGCGCCAGCACCATCACGCGATCTTCCAGCGCGCGGTCGAACGGCTGGTTGGCGATGGTCTTGGCGGCCAGATAGGTGACGCCGATCGACAGCGGCCACAGCAGCAGCAGCGGCACCAGCATCCAGTCGAGGATGCCGCCGAACAGCGAACGCTGGGCCGGCTCCTGGGTGGTGAACGGCGGCGTGCCGGCGTCCGCCGCATCGGCGACCGGCGGCTCCGGCAACGGCAGGGACGGCAGGCCGGCCATCAGCGCGGCGGCGCGGCAGGCGGCTGGGCGGCGTCGGGAAATTTTTCCAGGCAGTAGCCGAGGCCGCGCACGGTGGCGATGCGCACGCCGCCGGTTTCGATCTTCTTGCGCAGCCGGTGCACGTAGACCTCGATCGCGTTGTTGCTGACTTCCTCGCCCCATTCGCACAGGTGATCGACCAGCTGCTCCTTCGACACCAGCCGGCCGCAGCGCAGCAGCAGCACTTCCAGCAGGCCCAGTTCGCGCGCCGACAGTTCCAGCATCTGCTCGCCGAGATAGGCCAGGCGCCCGACCTGATCGTAGGACAGCGGGCCGTGCCGGATCACGCTGGGGCCGCCACCGGCACCGCGCCGCGTCAGCGCCCGTACCCGCGCCTCCAGTTCCGACAGCGCGAACGGCTTGGCCATGTAATCGTCGGCGCCGAGGTCGAGCGCGGTGACGCGCTGCTCGATCGAATCGCCGGCGGTCAGGATCAGCACCGGCAGCCGCGAATCGCGCGCGCGCAGCCGGCGCAGCACTTCCAGCCCCGGCAGCTTCGGCAGGCCGAGATCGAGGATCAGCAGATCGAAAGTCTGGGTGGCCAGCGCCAGATCGGCGTCGGCGCCGTCCTTGACGCAGTCGGCGGCATAGCCCGAATGACGCAGCGAACGGGTCAGGCCGTCGGCCAGTACGCTATCGTCCTCGGCAAGCAGTATGCGCATCGTCGGTGGGCCAGGTGGGTCGAACGAAGGGGAGCGGAAGGGAGCGGCTAGTCTATTGTGTTTCCGCAATGCCGGCAAGGCGAGGCAGCCTGCCGGAAAGCGCCGCAATCGCCCCGGAAGCTTGCCGAAAACCGCCGAAAGCCGGCCGAATCCGTGGAAAAGACAAATCTCCCCTTGCATCGACTACTGTTTTTTCATACAGTATGGTTCTGTACGTGATCCGCGCAGGCGCGCTTTCACCCAACCCCTTTCCCTGAAAGATGATCGACATGGACGACAAGAAATCCGCCCTCAATTCCGACAAGAGCAAGGCGCTGGCCGCTGCCCTCGCGCAGATCGAAAAGCAGTTCGGCAAGGGTTCGGTGATGCGCATGGAAGACGGCGCCGTGGCGGAGGAAGTGCAGACCGTCTCGACCGGCTCGCTCGGCCTCGACATCGCGCTTGGCGTCGGCGGCCTGCCGCGCGGCCGCATCGTCGAAATCTACGGCCCGGAATCGTCCGGCAAGACCACGCTGACGCTGCAGACCATCGCCGAAATGCAAAAGCTCGGCGGCACCTGCGCCTTCATCGACGCCGAGCACGCGCTCGACGTCACCTACGCGCAAAAGCTCGGCATCAACTTGTCCGACCTGCTGATCTCGCAGCCGGACACCGGCGAGCAGGCGCTCGAAATCACCGATGCGCTGGTGCGCTCCGGCGGCGTCGACCTGGTCGTGATCGACTCGGTGGCGGCGCTGACGCCGCGCGCCGAAATCGAGGGCGACATGGGCGATTCGCTGCCCGGCCTGCAGGCGCGCCTGATGTCGCAGGCGCTGCGCAAGCTGACCGGCTCGATCAACCGCACCAACACGCTGGTGATCTTCATCAACCAGATCCGCATGAAGATCGGCGTCATGTTCGGCAACCCGGAAACCACCACCGGCGGCAACGCGCTGAAGTTCTACGCCTCGGTGCGGCTGGACATCCGCCGTACCGGCTCGATCAAGTCCGGCGACGAAGTGATCGGCAACGAAACCCGCGTCAAGGTGGTCAAGAACAAGATCGCGCCGCCGTTCAAGGAAGCCCACTTCGACATCCTGTATGGCGAAGGCACCTCGCGCGAAGGTGAAATCCTCGATCTCGGCGCCGACACCAAGGTAGTCGAGAAATCCGGCGCCTGGTACAGCTACAACGGCGAACGCATCGGCCAGGGCAAGGACAATGCCCGCAACTACCTGAAGGAACGGCCGGAGCTGGCCCGCGAAATCGAAAACAAGGTGCGCGCCGCGCTCGGCGTGCCGGAGCTCGGTGCCGTCAAGGGCGCTGCCCGCGAAACCGCGAAGGAAGCGGAATAAGGCCCGGGGCGGCCCGGATGCCGTCCGGGCCGCGCATTTCCGTCGCTCCTTTCCGTACATCGATGCCCCTGCCGAAACCCAGCCTGAAGGCGCGCGCGCTGCGCTACCTGGCCGCGCGCGAACACAGCCGGCCGGAACTGGCGCGCAAGCTGGCGCGCCATGCGCAGGAAGGCGAGGACGTCGAGGCCGTGCTGGATGCGCTGGAAGCCGCCAAGCTGCTGTCGCAGGAACGCTTTTCCGAATCGCTGGTGCACCGCCGCGCCGCCCGCTTCGGCAACAGCCGCATCCTGTCCGAACTGCAAAGCCACGGCATCGGCGGTGCGGAACTCGGCGCGATCAAGGCCGAACTGGCGCAGGATGAAACGGCGCGCGCGCGCGCGGTCTGGCAGCGCAAGTTCGCGCATCCGCCGGCCGACGCCGCCGAGCGCGCCAAGCAGATCCGTTTCCTGTTGCAGCGCGGTTTCTCGCAGCGGGCGATCCGCGCAGCGATGCGCGGCGGCGCCGACGACGAAAGCGGCGGCGACGGTATCGGCGGCGCCTAGCCGGGCAGGGCGGCGGAGCGTCCCGATACTGTCCGTTCGGAACCCGCCCGCCAGGGCCGGCGATATTTTCCGCAGCGGCCGGCATCTGGTCACGTCACGGCCATTGCCAAAATCAAAAAACAGGGAGTATGTGGTAAATCCGGGCGCGGTTGTTCCGGGACAGGCCGCTATGTCGGGGAGTATCCATCTCCGGCATCTGCCGGTGGCCCCTCGCGTTTGGCCTGGCGGCTTTCCCGCCGGCTTTGCGCCGCGTGGCAAGCCTGTTCGCGGCTGTGCTACACTTTTACGGTTTTTTGCAGCGCCGCAAGAGCGGCTGTTGCCGTAGAAGCTGCGGCAGCGACACGCAAATGCGGCAATCACTGTTATTGCCGACTTCCGCCGGCATCGGTCTCTATGCCCCTATCGCCACCCGCTGCCCGCACGCTGAAGCATACCCGCGCCATCCAGGTCGCCGCCTACGCCCGCGTGGACGGACTCTGGGACATCGAGGCGCACATCACCGACATCAAGACCCGCGACATCCGTCTGGCCGCCGGCCTGCGCCCGGCCAACACGCCGGTGCATGACCTGTGGCTGCGCCTGACCATCGATACCCAGCTCAACGTGGTCGCCGCCGAAGCGACCTCCGACGCCGTTCCCTATCCCGGTTTCTGCGACAGCATCGGCCCCGCCTACGGCCGGCTGGTCGGCACCAATCTGCTGAAGGGCTTTCGCCAGCAGCTGAAGGAGCGGCTCGGCGGCACCCTCGGCTGCACCCACCTGACCGAACTGGCGCAGGTGCTGCCGACGGCGGCGATCCAGGCGTTCGCCGGCGACGTGTTCGATACCCGCGACGGCGGCGGGCCGGACGCGCAGACCCAGCGGCCGTTCCAGCTCGATCGCTGCCACGCGCTGCGCGTCGACGGCGAGGCGGTGGCGCGTTATTACCCGCGCTGGGCGGTCCCGGTCGCCGAAACGGAAGGCGGCTGAAGCCGCACCGGAATTTTTCGCATTGTTTTTACCCGCAGTTTTTAACCATAAAGCGTCAGAAGGGAAGCTCGCATGAAAATCCATGAGTATCAGGGCAAGGAAATTCTCCGCAAATTCGGAGTGACGGTGCCGCGCGGCATCCCTTGCAACAGCGTCGACGACGCGGTCAAGGCAGCCGAACAGCTGGGCGGTCCGGTCTGGGTGGTGAAGGCCCAGATTCACGCCGGCGGCCGCGGCAAGGGCGGCGGCGTCAAGGTCGCCAAGTCGCTCGATCAGGTGCGCGAATACGCCAACCAGATTCTCGGCATGCAGCTGGTCACGCACCAGACCGGCCCGGAAGGCCAGAAGGTGCGCCGCCTGCTGATCGAGGAAGGCGCCGACATCAAGAAGGAACTGTACGTGTCGATGGTCACCGATCGCGTCAGCCAGCGCGTGGTGCTGATGGCATCCAGCGAAGGCGGCATGGACATCGAGGAAGTCGCCGACAAGCATCCGGAACTGATCCACAAGGTCGAAATCGACCCGGCCACCGGCCTGACCGACGCCGACGCCGAAGCGATCGCCGCCAAGATCGGCGTGCCGTCCGCCTCGCTGGCCGAAGCGCGCGTGCTGCTGCAGGGCCTGTACAAGGCGTACTGGGAAACCGATGCCTCGCTGGCTGAAATCAACCCGCTGATCCTGACCGGCGCCGGCAAGGTGATCGCGCTCGACGCCAAGTTCAATTTCGACTCGAACGCACTGTTCCGGCACCCGGAAATCGTCGCCTACCGCGATCTGGACGAGGAAGACCCGGCCGAAATCGAAGCCTCCAAGTTCGATCTCGCCTACATCTCGCTGGACGGCAACATCGGCTGCCTGGTCAACGGCGCCGGCCTGGCGATGGCGACCATGGACACCATCAAGCTGTTCGGCGGCGAACCGGCCAACTTCCTCGACGTCGGCGGCGGCGCCACCACCGAGAAAGTGACCGAAGCATTCAAGATCATGCTGAAGAACCCCGGCCTGAAGGCGATTCTGGTCAACATCTTCGGCGGCATCATGCGCTGCGACGTGATCGCCGAAGGCGTGATCGCCGCTTCCAAGGCAGTGTCGCTGAAGGTGCCGCTGGTGGTGCGCATGAAGGGCACCAACGAAGACATCGGCAAGAAGCTGCTGGCCGATTCCGGCCTGCCGATCATCTCCGCCGATACGATGGAGGACGCCGCCAAGTCGGTGGTGGCGGCGGCGAACGGGAAGTAACCAGTACACGATGACTGTCGTTCCCGCGCAGGCGGGAACCCAGCGTCGTTCGGCACATGGGCAAACTTTACTATGTGTACATGCTGGCCAGCCAACGCAATGGCACCTTGTATACCGGCGTGACTTCCGACCTGATCAAACGGGTCTGGGAACACAAGAACAAGTTTGTCGACGGATTCACCAGGAAACACGAAGTTCATCAATTGGTCTGGTTCGAGCAGCATGAAGACGTCGAGCAGGCGATTCTCCGCGAGAAACAGATCAAGAAATGGAACCGGGCGTGGAAAGTGAATCTGATCGAAGCTGCCAACCCGTACTGGAACGACCTGTATCCGAGTCTTACCGCATAAAGACACTGGGTTCCCGCCTGCGCGGGAACGACAAGCCAAACAGCACAACAAGGAAGATGAAATGAGCATCCTGATCAACAAAGACACCAAGGTCATCACCCAGGGCATCACCGGCAAGACCGGCCAGTTCCACACCCGCATGTGCCGCGACTACGCCAACGGCAAGAACTGCTTCGTCGCTGGCGTCAATCCGAAGAAGGCCGGCGAAGACTTCGAAGGCATCCCGATCTTCGGTACCGTGGCCGACGCCAAGAAGCAGACCGGCGCCACCGTTTCGGTGATTTACGTGCCGCCGGCCGGTGCCGCCGCCGCCATCTGGGAAGCGGTCGAAGCCGAGCTGGATCTGGCGATCTGCATCACCGAAGGCATCCCGGTGCGCGACATGCTGGAAGTCAAGGACAAGATGAAGAAGGCTGGCAGCAAGACCCTGCTGCTGGGACCGAACTGCCCCGGCCTGATCACGCCGGAAGAAATCAAGATCGGCATCATGCCCGGCCACATCCACAAGAAGGGCCGCATTGGCGTGGTTTCGCGTTCCGGCACGCTGACCTATGAAGCGGTCGGCCAGCTGACCGCGCTCGGTCTCGGCCAGTCGTCGGCGGTCGGCATCGGCGGCGATCCGATCAACGGCCTGAAGCACATCGACATCATGAAGATGTTCAACGACGACCCGGATACCGACGCCGTCATCATGATCGGCGAAATCGGCGGCCCGGACGAAGCCAACGCCGCCTACTGGATCAAGGAAAACATGAAGAAGCCGGTGATCGGCTTCATCGCCGGCGTCACCGCGCCGCCGGGCAAGCGCATGGGCCACGCCGGCGCGCTGATCTCGGGCGGCGCCGATACCGCCGAAGCCAAGCTGGAAATCATGCAGGCCTGCGGCATCACCGTCACCCGCAACCCGTCGGAAATGGCGCGTTTGCTGAAGGCGGCGCTGTAATCCTGTCGGTCCGGCCGGGGAGGCGGGCTGCTTTCCCGGTGTTGTCGGGTATGTCACGACACTGGGTTCCCGCCTGTGTGGGAGAGACAATCAAAACGGACAACCGTGCGCCGGAATGACGGAAATACGTCCGGCCCTTGGGTTTGTCGTTCCCGCGCAGGGTGGAGCAGGGGTTTCGGGCCGCATGCGGCCTGCCTGTGAAACGGTTTGCGCTTGCAAGCGCAAACGCGCCCTGCAAGGGGGAACCCAGTGGCGTTCGTCGCACCCGTGGCACCGTTGCAGAGCCAGTGCTAACCTGGTCCGTTATTGGGGTCAGAGTAATTTTCGCGATGAACCCGCGAAAAAAAACTCTGACCCCAATAACTCCGCATCGCGGTGGCGTAAATTTAATAGGGTCAGAGTCAATTTATTTCGCTGGATAATTTGACTCTGACCCTATTTTCTTCCCCCTGTTTTTACATACGGCCTGAATTTTCCGCGCAACCCTGCGCGGGAACGACCATCAAGATTCCGGTAATGCTTTTTTTCAAAGATCCGCGATGGATTTCCTGCTGGCGCTGAACTGGATCGCGGTCGGTCAGATCATCCTGATCGACGTTCTGCTCGGCGGCGACAATGCGATCGTCATCGCGCTGGCTTGCCGCAACCTGCCGCCGCAGCTGCGCCTGCGCGGCATCCTGTGGGGCACCGCCGGGGCGATCGTGCTGCGCGTGCTGCTGATCACCTTCGCCGTTTCGCTGCTGCAAATGCCCGGTGTCAAGCTGGTCGGCGGCCTGCTGCTCTTGTGGATCGGCATCAAGCTGCTGGCCGACGACGGCGGCGGACATGGCGAGGTCGCCGCCAGCGATCGTCTGCTTGCCGCCATCAAGACCATCGTCATCGCCGACTTGGCGATGAGCATCGACAATGTCATCGCGGTCGCCAGCGCCGCTTCGCAGGCGGCCGGGGAACACCAGTTGCTGCTGGTGGTGTTCGGCATCCTGGTCAGCATCCCGATCATCATCTGGGGCAGCACGCTGGTACTGAAACTGATGACGCGCTTCCCCATCATCGTCATCTTCGGCGCGGCCCTGCTCGGCTATCTGGGCGGCGGCATGATTTTTTCCGATGCCGGCGTCGGCGCATGGCTGCCGCCCGGCCGCTGGACGCTGCCGGGCATCAACCTGGAACTCAGCGTGCCGGCGCTGGCCGGCGCCATTCTGGTGGTGGTGGCCGGCAAGTGGCGGGCGGCAAAAGCGGCAAAACATTAGCGCCCGCGCTGCACTACAATCGAAACCCCGATCCCTCCATGTTGCGACGCGACGTGCCAGCTGCCTCCCCCGAACTTGACTATGCGGCCTTGTCCGACACCGGCTTGCTGCGCGAGCAGAACGAGGACAGCATCGCCGTCAGCGCCGAATACGGCCTGATGGTGCTGGCCGACGGCATGGGCGGTTATTCCGCCGGCGAGGTCGCCAGCGGCATCGCCGTCGCGGTGATCCGCCGCACCGTCGAAAGCCGTTTGCGCCGTCGCTGGCACCGGCTGCCGCGTGGCGGCGCGATGCCGCACCTGCTCGGCGGCGCGGTCGAACTCGCCAACAGCGCCATCCTGAGCGCCGCCCGCCAGCAGCCCGAATATGCCGGCATGGGCACCACCGTGGTGGCAGCGCTGTTCCATCACGACCAGATCAGCATCGCCCACGCCGGCGATTCCCGCGCCTACCGCCTGCGCGACGGCATCGTCGCGCAGCTGACGCGCGACCATTCGCTGCTGCAGGCACAGCTCGATGCCGGCCTGATCAGCGCCGAGGCGGCGCGCACGTCCGAGCACAAGAATCTGGTCACGCGCGCGGTCGGCATCGATCCGGCGCTGGAAGTCGAAGTCCACCAGCACCGCATCGCCGTTGGCGACCTGTATCTGCTGTGTTCCGACGGACTGTCCGACCTGCTGACCGGACCGGAGCTGGCCGAACTGCTGGCCGCCGCCGGCACCGATCTGCAACAGGCCGCCGCCGCGCTGGTCCAGCGCGCCAACGACCACGGCGGGCGCGACAACATTTCGGTGATCCTGGCGCGGGTCCGCTCGACGCCGACGGCCCCGGCCCGTGCCGGCCTGCTTGGCCGCCTGAGCGGATGGAGGCGCTGATGGCGGCCGATAGCGACCGCGCCAGCCTGACGGTCAGCCTTGGCGACAGCCTGGTGCAGCGGCTGCCGCTGACGAGCGAGCGCCTGTCGATCGGCCGCCGCCTGGGCAACGACCTGGTGCTCGATCATCCGGCCATTAGCGGCGAGCATGCGGTCATCGTCACGCTCGGCGGTGATTCCTTTCTGGAAGACCTCAACAGCACCAACGGCACGCTGGTCAACGGCCAGCCGGTGAGGAAGCACTTCCTCCAGAGCGGCGACATCATCGAACTGGCCCGTTATGCGCTGCGCTACCAGGCGCCAGCGGCGGCGCAGCCGCCGCGTCCGCGCGCTCGCCTGAAAGTGCTGGGCGGCAGCACGGCCGGCCGTGAACTGTTCCTCGACCGGCCGCTGGTTCGCCTGAGCCGTTCCGGCCGCCAGGTCGCCGCCATTCTGGAACATGCGGGCGGCCACGGCCTGCGCCGTACCGATATGGAAACGCCATTGTTGCTGAACGGCCACGCCGTCGAGACGGAACTGCTGCCGCTGCGGCAGGGCGACATCATCACGTTCGGAACGACCGAACTGATGTTCAGCGCCGAATAGCTGGAACAGCAGCCAGATTCGGGCCAGCGCGGCGACGAATTTTCATCGGAGTGACAAAAATTGTCAGTTGTGCTCTGAATTTGCTACATCGGGTTCCATAAATTTTGACATTTCGCTGCCGATTGGACATGATTACTGCCTGGCACGACCATTGCTGTAAAGAAATCGGCGGATGCCTAAACACTCAAGGAGGTAGCAAAATGAAACAAATGAAAATGATGCAGTCCGCGCAACGCGGCTTCACGCTGATCGAATTGATGATCGTGGTCGCGATCATCGGTATTCTGGCTGCGGTGGCGCTGCCGGCGTATCAGGATTACACGGTGCGCGCCAAGGTGTCGGAAATCATCCTGGCAGCCTCGACCTGCCGTACCAGCATCACCGAAACCACCCAGACCACTCAGAGCAGCACGCTGCCTGCTGATAATGAGTGGGGTTGCGAATCGGCTTCCGCGACGTCCAAGTACGTGGCGAAGATCGAAACCACCGATACCGGCATGATCCAGGTGACGGCTCAGGGCATTCCGCAGTTGACCGCTGGTACCGCCGACGTCCTGACCTTGACCCCGTATGCGGATGAAACCACCAAGCTGGCCAATACCGACGCCAGCAAGACCATCTTCAAGTGGGTTTGTGGCAGTGTCGCCGACGGCACCACGATTCCGGCGAAGTATCTGCCGGGTTCGTGCCGCGCCAGCTAAGCAGCTAGCCAGGCACTTTGCTTGAGCGGATCACGCCAGGCAAAAATCAAACGCGGCCGCAAGGCCGCGTTTTTTATATCTTCCCGCCCTTTTCATTATTGAGGCCGGCTTCCGGGGGTAACAGCCTTTCGGGCGCGGGTTCAATTTCCTCGAATGGAGCATTCATGCTGATAGACCGACCTGCTCCCGAACTGACGATTTTGATGCCTTGCCTGAACGAGGCCAACACCGTTGCCTTGTGCGTCGGCAAAGCGCGGGATTTTTTGCTGCGCGCCGGCATCCACGGCGAGGTCGTGGTCGCCGACAACGGCTCGACCGACGGTTCGCAGGAATTGGCCGAAGCCGCCGGCGCCCGTGTGGTTGCGGTTGCCGAGCGCGGCTATGGCGCGGCACTGTTGGGCGGGATTCGGGCTGCCACCGGCACCTACGTGATCATGGGGGATGCCGACGACAGCTATGACTTCGAACGGCTGGAGCACTTCGTCGAGCGCCTGCGCGGCGGTACCCGGCTGGTGATGGGCAATCGCTTTACCGGCGGCATCGCGCCGGGGGCGATGCCTTTTTTGCACCGCTATCTGGGGACGCCGGTGATCAGCTTCATCGGCCGGCTGTTCTTCAAGCTGAAAGTCGGCGATTTCAATTGCGGGCTGCGCGGCTTTGCCCGCGAAGATATTCTGAAACTGAACCTGTCCTCGCCGGGAATGGAATTCGCCAGCGAACTGATCGTCAAGGCGGCGCTGGCCGGCTATTCGATCGACGAAGTGCCGACCACCCTGAAGCCGGATGGCCGCGACCGGCCTCCGCATTTGCGCAGTTGGCGCGACGGCTGGCGCCATCTGCGTTTTTTGCTGATGCTCTCGCCACGCTGGCTGTTTCTGATTCCGGGCCTGGCATGCTGGACGATCGGCACGCTGGCCTGCGCGGCGCTGGCGATCGCGCCGATCCGGCTGGGTAACGTGGTATTCGACATTCACACCATGCTGTATGCCGGCACCGCATCGGTGCTGGGTTTGCAGATGATCTATTTCGCCATCTTCACCAGACTGTTTGGCACCCTGTTCGGGCCATTCAAGCCGCATGGCAATCTGGAGCGGTTTCTCAAGGTTTTCAGTCTTGAACGCGGCTTGATCCTGGCACTGCTGGCGATCGGTCTTGGCGGCGCGCTGGCGGTATCGTCATTGTGGGAGTGGCGCGATGTCGGTTATGCGGCAGCCGATCCGGAGCGGTTGATGCGGCTGGCAATTCCTTCCGTCATCCTGCTGATCGAAGGGGTGGAAACGGCGATTGCCTCGTTCTTCATTGCGATCCTGAATCTCCTGCGGACCAACGGAGCCGAGCGTCGATGAGTTCTCCGATCACGTCCAAGCGCAAGACGTTCCTCGATCGCACTCTGATACGGGTTCATCAGCAAACCTCGCATTCCCATCGCATCGAGCTTTTGGCGCAGCGGATCGATCAGGTGGTGGCGCGCCACGTTGCTGCCGGCGAGGCAGTCCGGGCGCTGGACATCGGTTGCGGCGACATGGCGCTTTCCAGACGGCTGGCGGCAATGCGTCCACGGTTGCGGTTCGATGCGATCGACATTCACGAACTGCCGCCCGCGTTGCGCGACGATCCGGATTGGGCGAATTACCGAAGTTTCGACGGTACACACATCCCGTTCCCGGATGCCACATTCACGTTCGGCCTGATGTGCGACGTTCTGCATCATGTTCCCCCCGCCAGCCGGATCGCTCTGCTTGGTGAAGTCCTGCGGACTTGCGAGGTATTGATCATCAAGGACCATTTCGAGTACGGGTGGCTGTCGCGTTCGGTATTGCGCGCGATGGATTTCATTGGCAACTATGGGTATGGCGTGGTCATCCCGGAACGGTATTTCACCGCCGGGTCCATCACTGACTTGTGCAGCCAGGCTGGTGGTGTTTTCCAGCTTGAAACTCCCGCCATCGATCTCTATGCGCACCTTCCCCTGGTAAGTCGAATCTGCCGGCCTCAGTGGCAGGTGATCGGATCGGTGCGGCGCCGGCCGTCTTGCTGAAGATGGATTGTCGGCAGTGAATTCCTTGAGGCAGTACTTCAGCTACATGCTGGTCGGTGGCGTGGTCGGCGCATGCGCGGTGATTGCCCGGCAACTGGGTGCCTATGTGTTTCCGGATACGCGCTTTTATTACGTATTGGTGATTGTTCTGGTGTATGGCGCCGGCATCGTGCTCAGCTATCTGCTGCAAAAGAAGCATACCTTCCGTGACCGCCGTCGCGGCACGCCCCGGCAGTTCCTCCGGTTCTGGCTGATCGCCGCCTTCAGCGGCTGTCTTACCGCATTGCTTTCCTATGTTTTTCGCTATGGTCTGGCGCTGGATTCCCTGTTCGGAACATGGAGTCCGACGATCGCCTTTACGCTGGCCGTGTTGCTCACTTCTCTTGGAAATTTTTTCTTGAACCGGCGCTTTGTGTTCGGCCATACGTCACTGGATACCCAACATGAATCCGCAAAAAAATAAATCGGGCAGCGGCTTGTGGCGCGGCGGCTGGGCCGTGATGGCGCTGGCATGCCTTGGGTTGTGCGTACTGTGGTCCTGGTACGCAGGCAAGGACATGAACTGGGATAGCCTGAACTATCACTACTACGTCGCTTATCAATGGATGACGGATCGGCTGTCGCAGGACTTCATGGCCGCCAGCATCCAGAGTTATCTGAATCCCCTCTCCTATCTGCCGTTTTACTGGATGGTCAGCGCCGGCTGGCATAGCCTCGCGGTCGGTTCCGCGCTTGCAGCCCTGCATGGGCTGAATCTGCTGCTGATCGGCTGGATGACGGCGCTGCTGCTGCCGCCATCCTTGCGCTATCGGCCCCTGTGGATCGTGGTTTCGGTACTGCTGGCGGCGGTCAATCCGATTTTCGCTTCGGAAACAGGAAGCTCGTTCAACGATATAACGACGACGATTCCGGTGCTGGCCGGTTATGTTCTTTTTTTCCGCTCCATCGAGACGGCTGCTGCCGGCAGCATGCAAGCGGAAATCGCCGGCTGGCGCAAATGGTTCTGGCCGAGCCTGCTGCTTGGTGTGGCGGTCGGTTTGAAATTGACCAATGCGGTGTTCGCGCTGGGATTGCTGGCTGTGCTGCCGTTTGTGCGGGACCAGAATACGCGTTGGCCGGCACGCATTTTCTGGTATGGCGTGGGGGGTATCGTTGGCTTCCTGCTGATCAACGGAACCTGGGCGTGGCAACTGTATTCCCGTTTCGGCAATCCGCTGTTCCCGTATTTCAACGGACTGTTTGCCTCGCCGGATTTTCCGGCATTCAATATCCGCAACTATCGTTTCGTTCCGGATTCGCTGTCGCAGGCGTTGTCGTTTCCGTGGAATGCCTTGCGCGTGGCTTCGGATGTCTATACCGAACCTGCCGCGCCGGATACCCGCTGGCTGGCGCTTTTCCTGCTGGGCTGCTGCCTGTTGGCTGGATATGGCCTGCGGCGGTATCGAGCGCGGATCGCGCCTTCCCCGGCCCCGGCCTCGGTCGCGTGGGGGCGCCTGTTGCCGTTGTTGGCTGCCTGCGCTGTTTCCTATGTTTTGTGGCTGTACACGTCCGGGAACGGGCGGTATTTCATGCCGGCTTCGCTGCTGCTCGGGCCATTGCTGGTGTGCTTCAGCCTGAGTCTGATCGGGTCGAACCGGTTTTCGGTGTATCTGCTGGGCTTGCTGCTGGCGGTGCAGTGCGCGCAGGTGGGCGTGGGTGCCCAGCATCGCTGGTCTCCGGGAGCCTGGACGGATGCCTGGTTCGACGTGAAGGTTCCGGTGCAACTGGCGTCATCCCCGTATCTGTATCTGGCGCCTGCCGGACAATCCGGCATGTTCGTGGTGCCGTTCTTGCACCCGGATTCGGCGTTTTCCAATATTTCCGGTCAGGTGCCGCTTGCTCCCGGCGTTCGCGGCGGTCAGCGGGTCGAGCAAATGATCGCCCGGTTCGGCCAGCGCATACGCGGCCTGTATCCGGTGGTCTATCTGGATGCTTCCGGACTTCCGGCACCCCGCGCCTACACGATGTATGAGCATGTATTCGGGCGTTTCGGCCTGATGACCGATACCAAGGCATGTGAATTCATTCAGGTCGACCTGCGGCGCGCCACGACTCCGCTGCCTGCCGCTCTTGCGGCAGGCAGCTCGCCGCGATTGTCCTGGCTGATGAGTTGCGCGCTGATTCCGGCTCCCGCTCCGGCCTCGACCGATACGTCCCGCCGCGTCGATCAGGCGTTCGACCGTGTCGAGCGGACATGTCCGCGCCTGTTCAGTCCCGGTGGCGTGATTACCGACCGATTGGGGGAAGTCTGGCTGCGCCGATACGTGAACAGCGACATCGTGCTGGCGTGGATGCCCGGCGAGGAAATCCAGTATCTGTACTATTCCGGCGGCGATCCGGTCCGGGTGGGAACGCTGGAGGCGTGGGAAAAGGAGCCGGCGCCCACGGTCGATTGCCGGATCAAGAAACTGCCGCCGTTCGGGTTGAAGGATTTTTTCTGAGGTTTGGGGGAGGATGGCGAATGCCTATTCGTTTCCTTGGCTGAGCCCGAGTAGTATTCCTGCCGCAACCGGCGGCTACGCCGGGACTGGTTCGGCAATCAGGCTTTCCGCCGGAATCCCCAACCCGGTATGCAGGCGGCGGATCATCGGCAGCGTCAATGGCCGCTTGCGCGCCAGGATTTCATAGACCCGGTTGCTGCGCCCGATCATGGGTTCGAGATCCTTGGGCGTCAGCCCGGCCTGCTCCATGCGGAATCTGATTGCTTCGATCGGATCGGGTGGCGCGATCGGAAAATGTTGTGCTTCATACGCTTCCACCAGCATCAGCAGTATCTCGAAGCGGTCTCCCGCTGCCGTGCCGGGGATGGGTTCGGCATCAAAATACACGGAAACTTCTTGCAGTACGGACTGGTATTCCTCGTCAGTGCGGATCGGCTTCAATTCGGCGGATCGGGTCATTTGTCACTCCATTTCAACGGTCGCCGCATCAATCCGGTCGTAGGTGCTGTGCGTGCCGACAAACTTGATATATACGGCTTTGAAGCGGTATGCCACCGCGACGATCAAGCGATGGTCGTTGCCTTTGATATTGAATATCACCCGGTTGTTCGCTACGAAGCTGGCGTGGGCGTATTGCTTCTTGATGTCTTGCGGAGCATTCCATTGAGCGTGGATGGCTTCGTCGTACCACGCCTTCAGGGACTGTTCGGCCTCTGGGTGCTTGGCCCAATAGGCGATCAGGTACTTTTTTGCAATGACTCTCATAAAAGGACAAAAGAAGTTTAGTCCCAAGGTGGGACTATTGCAAGCCGCACCCGCTCAAGCCTGCTTGAACCCCGACGGATTCCCGCTCTGCCAGCGCCAATGGTCGGCGCACATTTCCTCCAGCCCCAGCCGTGCTTCCCAGCCCAGCAGCGCCTTGGCCAGCGACGGGTCGGAATAGCAGCTGGCGATGTCGCCGGGGCGGCGGGCGGCGATGCGGTAGGGGATTTGACGGCCGCTGGCGGCTTCGAAGGCGCGCACGATGTCGAGCACGCTGTAGCCACGGCCGGTGCCGAGGTTGACGGTGAAGCCTTGCTCCGCGGCGAACAGCCGGTCGAGCGCGGCGACGTGGCCGCGCGCCAGGTCCATCACGTGCACGTAGTCGCGCACGCCGGTGCCGTCGGCGGTCGGGTAGTCGTTGCCGAACACGGATAGCTGCGGCAGCCGGCCGACCGCGACTTGGGCGACGTAGGGCATCAGGTTGTTGGGCGGGCCGTTGGGGTCTTCGCCGATCAGGCCGGAGGCGTGCGCGCCGACCGGGTTGAAGTAGCGCAGGATGCCGATCGCCCAGGCCGGGTCGGACTGCGCCAGGTCGTTCAGCATCTGCTCCACCATCAGCTTGGAGCGGCCGTAGGGGTTGGTGGTGGAGAGCCGCGCGGTTTCCGGGATCGGCACGGTTTCCGGGTCGCCGTAGACGGTGGCCGAGGAGCTGAACACGAAGCGCTTGACGCCGGCTTCGGCCAGCGCCTGCAGCAGCACCAGCGTGCCGCCGACGTTGTTGTCGAAGTAGGCGAGCGGCTGCTCGACCGATTCGCCGACCGCCTTCAGGCCGGCGAAGTGGATCACCGCGTCCACCGGCCGGGCGTGCAGGATGGCGTCCAGCGCGGCGCGGTCGCGCACGTCGTGCTGGTGAAACGGGATGTCGCGGCCGAGGATCCGGCCGACGCGCGCCAGCGCCACCGGCGAGCTGTTGCACAGGTTGTCCAGCGCGATCGGCGCATAGCCGGCTTCGGCCAGCGCGATGCAGGTGTGCGAGCCGATGTAGCCGCAGGCGCCGGTGACGAGGATGGTTTTGGGGTGGTTCATGGCGTGGTGTCGATGGAAAAGGGCGGGCGGTGGTCAGGGTGGCACGAAGCCATTTCCGGGTGGATCATATACTCTCTTGCATGTGGCTCTGTGACAGGCATGGGGTCTTGGTTTTTTGCATATACTCCCCGCATTTTTGAATTTGCGATGGGCGGAGAGAAGGATGTGGCGGACTTCAGGCGGCCGGCGCGCTCCAGTCGCCCGACTTGCCGCCATGCTTTTCCAGCACGCGCACGTCGGTCATCACCATGCCGCGGTCGGCCGCCTTGCACATGTCGTAGATGGTCAGCAGGCCGATCTGCACCGCCGTCAGGGCTTCCATTTCGACGCCGGTCTTGCCGACCGTTTCCACCTGGGCGCTGCAATGCACTGCCGGCGGTTCCGCCTGCAGGGTGAATTCAACCGCGACGCGGGTGATCGGCAGCGGATGGCACAGCGGAATCAGGTCGCTGGTGCGCTTGGCCGCCATGATGGCGGCGGTGCGGGCGATGCCGAGCACGTCGCCCTTTTTGGCGCTGCCGGAGGCGATCAGCGCCAGCGTTTCGGCGCGCATGCGGATGCTGCCGGCGGCACGGGCGATGCGGTGGGTGTCCTGCTTGGCGCCGACATCGACCATGTGGGCGGCGCCGGCGGCATCGAAATGGGTCAGTACGGGCGGGGCGTTTTCGGGTGTCATCGGAATGGCGTGAAAGGCGAGGGCGCGGCCGAACGATTGCGCGCTGCGGGTATCATAGCATCGTGAAATTCGCCCGCCCGTTCCCGTTGCCGTTTTGCTTTCGCGCCGCCCGCGTGGCGGCCTCATGAGCCGCCGATGATGCTTGCCCCGATGATCCGCGCGTTGCGCCGCCGGCCGCTGCCGGCCCTGCTGGCGGCCGTGCTGCTGGCCGCCGCGCCGTTGCCCCCCGCCATCGGCGCCGGCGCCGAGCGCGGCCTGCCGCTGCTGGGCGACGCCGCCAGCGGCGAACTGTCGCCGGCGATGGAGCGCAAGCTCGGCGAGGACATCATGCACGACGTACGGCGCGACCCGGATTATCTGGACGACACGCCGCTGACCGAATACCTGAACAGTTTCGGCAACCAGCTGGTGTCGTCGCGGCCGGACGTGCGCGGCGAGGCCGGCTTCGATTACTTCTTCTTCGCGGTGCGCGATCCGCGCATCAACGCCTTCGCGCTGCCGGGCGCCTTCATCGGCGTGCATTCCGGGCTGATCCTGGCGGCACAGAACGAATCGCAACTGGCTTCGGTGCTGTCGCACGAAATCGGTCACGTCGCCCAGCGCCATATCGCGCGGATGATCGGCGCGCAGAAGCAGGATGCGCTGCTGCCGCTGGCCTCGGTGCTGCTGGGCGCGCTGGCATCGCGCTCGTCGCCGGATGCCGCGATCGGCATCGCGATGGGCGGCACCGGGCTGGCGATGCAGCGGCAGCTGAATTTTTCCCGCGATGCCGAGCGCGAAGCGGACCGCGTCGGCCTGCAGATTTTGCAGGACGGCGGTTTCGATACCTCCGGCATGGTGGCTTTCTTCGCCCGCATGCAGACCGCCACGCGCAACTATTCCGACGCCGTGCCACCGTATCTGTTGTCGCATCCGCTGACCACCGAGCGTATCGCCGACATCGAGGCGCGCATCCGCAACCAGCGTTACCGGCAACATGCCGACAGCCTGGATTTCTACCTGATCCGCGCCCGTGTGCGGGTGCTGCAGGACGGTTCGGCGCAAGGCTTGCGCGAAGCCGGCGAATTCTTCGACAGCCAGTTGCGGCAGAACACCGCGATGGAAACCGCCGCCGCTCGCTACGGCGAGGCGGTGATCGCCCTGAAGCGCAGCCAGTTCGAGTCAGCCGAAAAACTGTTGCAGCAGGCGCGCGGCGCCGCGCCGGCCGGCACCCGCAGCCCGGTGCTGGCGGCGTTCGAGATCGAACTGAAGCTGGCGGCGGGCCAGCCGCAACAGGCGCTGACGCTGGCCGACGCCGCGCGCAACCGCTTTCCGCTGTCGCGCGGCATCGCGCGCCAGTACGGCCAGGCGCTGATCGACGCCGACCGCGCCGAGGACGCCGCCCGCTACCTGCGCGAACAGGCGCAGCTGTACCGGCAGGAGCCGGAACTGCAAAACCTGCTGGCCAAGGCCTACGCCGCGCAAGGCAAGCAGGCGCTGCAACACCTGGCGCTGGCCGAGTCCTACGCGCTGTCCGGCAGCGTGCCGAGCGCGCTGGAGCAACTGAAAATCGCCCGCAGCGCCCCCGACGGCACCTTCTACGAACAGGCGATGGTCGATGCCCGCGAGCGCGAACTGCAGGCACAGTGGCGCGAGCAGCTGGAGGAGAGCAAGAAGAGTCGGTAGGGGCATATACTCCCTAGGTTACCATCCTGTAGCGGGCGCCAGTTCTTCTAAAAACCCATATACTCCCTGTTTTATATGGGTAGCCCTTGTTTCTGCGCCAGCTTCTCCACCGTCGTTCCGGCGCAAGCGGAAACGCATGCGTTTCCCCCAGTGTCTTTCGCTGTTCACCGATAGCAGCGGCTATCCCTGAAAACCCAACGCCACTGGAGGGAATGCATGCGTTCCCGCTTGCGCCGGAACCACGGTGGGAAGTGCTGAGCAATTCACTCCGCATCCGGCCCCGGCTCGGCCACGAAGCCGAAATGTCGCGCCAGTTCCGCGCGCGCGATGTGTTGCAGCGGCAGGCGCTGGCCACCGTATTCCAGCGTCAGCGGCCGGTTGTCGCGGCCGTCCAGCCAGGCCAGCAGGTCTTCGTCATCGACCGGCGCGCCGTCGCGGCGCAGCGCCGCCAGGCATTGCGCCAGATCGCGGTCGTCCAGCGCGGCGACGCATTCGCCAGCCTGCAGGATCAGCAGGCCGTCCTCGCTCAGCCAGGCGGAATCGACCAGCGGCAGTGCCTCGCCGTGGTGCAGCACGAAACCCAGGGCTGGGTCGGTGTGGGCGATGTAGGGCGTCAGGTCGAGGTTGACGTAGACGCGCTGCGGACCGTTCTGGAAATACCAGCGGCCGGCGCCGTCGTGGGTGTAGTTGCGGTCGATGAAGCCGCGCAGCGCGGCGTTGCGGATCGGGTCGCCCGGCAGATGCCGCGCCTGCGCCGCTTCGTCGCGCATGCGCCAGGTGCCGCGCGCGTCCAGCGCCAGCCAGCCGTAGCAGTGCGGCACGTTGGGCCATTTGGCCATCGCTTGTTGGACGATCGGGTCCATCGGCTCTCCTTGCTGTCAGACGGGGCGGACGCCGGCGGCGGCGTCCAGAAAACCCAGGATGCGGCGCGGCAGCCAGTCCAGCCGCCCCGGCGGTGCGCCGGTGGCGAAACCGACGTGGCCGCCTTCACGCGGATATTCCAGCGTCACCTGGGGGGATGCGCGGCGTGGCAAAAAGTTCGCCGGCAGGAACGGGTCGTTCTGCGCGTTCAGCACCAGCGTCGGCAGCGTGATGTCGGACAGCACGTGCCTGGCGCTGGCGCGGTCCCAGTAATCGTCGGTGTCGCGAAAGCCGTGCAGCGGCGCGGTGACGACGTTGTCGAAGGCGTGCAGGTCGCGTGCCGCCAGCATTTTCTGACGGTCGAACAGGTCGGGGAACTGCTGCAGCTTCTGCAGGCTTTTGGCTTTCATGGTCCGCAGGAACATGCGGCCGTAGAGGCGGTTGAAGCCGCGCGCCAATGCCGCGCCGCCGCCGGCCAGATCGAGCGGCGCCGAGATCGCGCAGGCAGCATCGACGATTTCGGCCTGATGCCGGGCTTCGCCGAGCCAGCGCAGCAGCGCGTTGGCGCCGAGCGAGACGCCGGCGGCGTATACGCGGCCCGGATGCGCGGCGGTCAGCCGGCGCAGCACCCAGTCGATTTCCTCGGCGTCGCCGGAATGGTAGAAGCGCGGCGCCCGGTTGATCTGGCCGGAGCAGCCGCGAAAATGCGGCACCGCGCCGGACCAGCCGCGCGCCGCCACCGCCGCCATCAGCGCGCGTGCGTAGTGGCTGTCGGACGAGCCTTCGAGGCCGTGGAACAGCACCAGCAGCGGCTGGCCGGTGGCGCCGTCGACGAAATCGACATCGATGAAATCGCCGTCTGGCGTGTCCCAGCGCTGGCGCCGGTAGGTCACTGCCGGGCGGGCGATGCAGGTGGCGGGGTAGATGGTTTGCAGATGGCCGCCGGGCAGCCAGCGCGGGGCGCGGTAGGACATCCGGTCAGCGGTCGAGCGCCAGCCGGGCGCCGAGGGCGATCAGCAGGCTGCCGGCCAGCGCGTCGATCGGCCGCCGCAGCCGCGCATAGCCGCGCTGCACGCGGCCGGTGGAAAACAGCAGCGCGACGCTGCTGAACCAGGTGATCGACACCAGCGCGACGATGGCGACGGTGGCGCCATGCACCCAGCCGGGTGCGTGCGACGGTAGGATCGTCACGAACAGGCTGCCGAAGAACGCCGCCGCCTTCGGATTGGTCAGGCCGACTGTCAGGCCGCGCTGGAACGCCGCGCGCGGCCCGCGCTCGGGGCCGTGCGCGACCGCCAGCTCGGCCGGCGGCCGGCGCAGGCTGAGCAGCATCGTCGCGCCCAGATACAGCAGATAGAGCGCGCCGACGATGCGGATGGCGGCATACAGCCAGGCCAGTTCCGACAGGATCAGGCCGAGGCCGAATACCGCCAGCGTCGCCCACAGCGCGTGCGACACGGCAATCCCGGCGGCCAGCCACAGTCCGGCGCGGCGCCGCGCCAGCGCCTGCGACAGCACCGCGATCAGGTCCGGGCCGGGGCTGGCGCAGGCCAGCAGCATGACGCCGGCGACCACCAGCAGTTGCGGAACGTAGCTCATGGGTTTGCGGTGCGGGCGAGCCGTGGCGGCCGTCAGTGGCCGTGGTGGGCGATGCCTTCCTTGAGCTGATAGACGGTGCCGCAGTACGGGCATTTGGTGCGGCCGTGCGCGTCGAAGGTCAGGTAGACGCGCGGGTGCGACGACCACAGCGGCATTTTCGGGTTCGGGCAAAACGCCGACAGGTAGCTGGCATCGTCCAGCTCGACCGGCGCGACTTCTACGCTTTCGCTCATGCTTGTTTCCATTGCAGTTGGGACGGGACCGGCGCGGCTCAGACCAGCGTCAGCCAGTGCTGGTACTTCGGCGCGCGACCGGCGACGATCTCGAAGAACAGTTTTTGCAGCTTTTCGGTGACCGGGCCGCGATGGCCGGGGCCGATCTGGCGGTTGTCGAGTTCACGGATCGGCGTGACTTCGGCGGCGGTGCCGGTGAAGAAGGCTTCGTCGCAGCAATACATTTCGTCGCGGGTGATGCGCTTTTCGATGACTTCGATGCCGAGGTCGCGCGCCATCGTGATGACCGAATCGCGCGTGATGCCGTCCAGGCAGGAGGCCAGGTCCGGCGTGTACAGCTTGCCGTTCTTGACGATGAAGACGTTTTCGCCGGAGCCTTCGGAGACGAAACCTTCGGTATCCAGCAGCAGCGCTTCGTCGTAGCCATCGGTCAGCGCTTCCTGGTTGGCCAGGATCGAATTGATGTAGTAGCCGGACGCCTTGGCGCGCACCAGCGAGACGTTGACGTGGTGCCGGGTGAACGACGAGGTCTTGACGCGGATGCCTTTGGCCATGCCGTCCTCGCCCAGATAGGCGCCCCATTCCCAGGCGGCGATGGCGACGTGGATGGTGTTGCCCTTGGCCGAGATGCCGAGCTTTTCATCGCCGATCCAGATCAGCGGACGAATGTAGCAGGATGCCAGCTGGTTTTCGCGCACCACCTGCTTTTGCGCGTCCATCAGGGTGTCCATATCGAACGGCACCGGCAGCTGGAAAATCTTGGCCGAGTTGAACAGTCGCTGCGTGTGTTCCTTCAGGCGGAAGATCGCGGTGCCCTTGTCGGTCTGATAGGCGCGCACGCCCTCGAACACGCCCATGCCGTAGTGCAGGCTGTGTGTCAGCACGTGGATGGTGGCGTCGCGCCAATCGATCAGCTTGCCGTCTTTCCAAATCTTCCCGTCGCGGTCGGCCATGGACATGTCAAATCTCCGTAAATGATGCGAAACGCCAATTCTAACGGATTCGGCGGCGGCGAATAATCACCGGTAGAATACGCGCGCTCCCGAATCCGGCTCCACGAATCGCGCTGAAAGCGTGGTCTGGCGCCGCTTTGCGGCGCATGCCCCGATCCCGGCCAGTCCACCTTCCGACAGCAGTTTCCGAACCAGCATGAACAGCAAGTCTGGCGTTGCCCGCGCCGCGCCATCAGCGTCCCCGACCCCGGCAGCGGCGGTGGAGCGCGACGCCTTCCGCGCCGGTTTCCAGGCCTGCGCGCCGACCATGCCCGGCATTGCCGCCTGGGGCATGGTGACCGGCATGGCGATGGTGAAATCCGGTCTGACGGTCTGGCAATCGATCGGCATGACGCTGTTCGCGTTCGCCGGCTCGGCGCAGCTGGCCGCGCTGCCGCTGATCGCCGCCGACGTGCCGCTGTGGATCGTGTTCGCCACCGCGATGGTGGTCAACCTGCGCTTCCTGATCTTCGCCGCGGCGATCAGTCCGCATTTCGCCCATCTGCCGTGGCAGCGGCGCGTGTGGCACGGCTATTTCAACGCCGACATCACGATGGGCCTGTTCCCGCAACGCTTCCCGGCGGAAACGGTGCCGCACACCGCCGGCAAGGTCGGCTTCTTCAACGGCATCGGCTACCCGAACTGGTTTGCCTGGCAGGGCGGCTCGATCGCCGGCATCCTGCTCGGCAGCCAGATTCCGCAAAGCTGGAACGTCGGTTTCGCCGGCACGCTGGCTTTGCTGGCGGTGCTGATCCCGCTGACCGTGAATCGGGCTGCGCTGGCCGGCGTCGTGGTGGCCGGCGCCACCGCGGTGCTGGCGGCCGGGCTGCCGTTCCGGCTCGGCCTGCTGCTGGCGGTGGTGCTTGGCATGGCGGCGGCGATGGTGGTGGACAACATTCTCTACAAGGATGAGACATGAGCGCTTGTTACGTCTGGCTTGCCATCGGCGCGCTGACGCTGTCGACGCTGCTGACGCGCTGCTCGCTGTTCCTGCTCGGCCATGCGGTCAAGTTTCCGCCGCGGGTGCAGCATGCGCTGCGCTATGCCCCGGCGGCGGCGCTGGCGGCGATCGTCATCCCTGATCTGTGGCTGGCCGACGGCGCCGCGGTGTTTTCCTGGACCAACCCGAAACTGTGGGCCGGCATCGGCGCCACGCTGTTTTTTCTTGGTACCCGCCATCTGCTGGCGACCATCGTGGTCGGCATGGCGCTGTTTTCGGTGCTGCGGCTGACGCTGTAGGATTTCGCGCAAGGCGCGGCGCGGGTGCTGGGTTAGAATGATGGATTGTCATGCAGTCTGTTTTTCATCCTTTTTCCGTTTCACCTTCGCCATGAAATTCAATCGACTTTCCGACCTGATCGCCGCCGGCCAGCTGCAGGGCAAGCGCGTCTTCATCCGCGCCGACCTCAACGTGCCGCAGGACGACGCCGGCCGCATCACCGAAGACACCCGCATCCGCGCTTCGGTGCCGGCGATCCGCGCCGCGCTCGATGCCGGCGCCGCGGTGATGGTGACCTCGCACCTGGGTCGTCCGACCGAAGGCCAGATGCAGCCGGCAGACACGCTGGCGCCGGTAGCGCAGCGGCTGGCGGAATTGCTGGGGCGGCCGGTGCCGCTGAAGCAGGACTGGCTGGCCGGTGTCGAGGTGGCGCCCGGCGACGTGGTGCTGCTGGAAAACTGCCGCGTCAATCCCGGCGAGAAAAAGAACGATGCGCAGTTGGCGCGCCGGATGGCGGCGCTGTGCGACATCTACGTCAACGACGCCTTCGGCACCGCGCACCGCGCCGAGGCGACTACCTACGGCATCGCCGAATACGCGCCGGTAGCTTGCGCCGGCCCGTTGCTGGCGGCCGAGCTGGACGCGCTCGGCAAGGCGCTGCACCAGCCGGCGCGCCCGCTGCTGGCGATCGTCGCCGGCTCCAAGGTGTCGTCCAAGCTGACCATCCTGAAGGCGCTGGCCGACAAGGTCGATCATCTGGTGGTCGGCGGCGGCATCGCCAATACCTTCATGCTGGCCGCCGGCCTGCCGATCGGCAAGTCGCTGGCCGAACCCGATCTGCTCAATGAAGCGCGGGCGATCATCGAACTGATGGCGGCGCGCGGTGCTTCGGTGCCGATCCCGACCGACGTGGTGTGCGCCAAGCGCTTCGCCGCCGACGCCGAGGCCACCGTCAAGCCGGTGGCGCAGGTGGCCGACGATGACCTGATCCTCGACATCGGCCCGGACACGGCGACGACGCTGGCGCAGCAGATCGCCGGCGCCGGCACCATCGTCTGGAACGGTCCGGTCGGCGTGTTCGAATTCGACCAGTTCGGCCACGGCACCGAGACGCTGGCGCGCGCGATCGCCGATTCCAGCGGCTTCTCGATCGCCGGTGGCGGCGATACGCTGGCGGCGATCGCCAAGTACGGCATCGCCGACCGCATCGGCTACATCTCGACCGGCGGCGGCGCTTTCCTGGAATTTTTGGAAGGCAAGACGCTGCCGGCGGTCGATATTTTGATGCGCCGCGCCAGCGCCTGAGGCCGCCCATGCACCGCTCCACCAAGATCGTCGCCACCATTGGCCCAGCTTCCAGCGATCCGGAAATCCTCGCGCAGATGATCGACGCCGGCGTCGATGTCGTGCGTCTGAATTTCTCGCACGGCCGCGCCGAGGATCACATCGAACGCGCCCGCCTGGTACGCCAGGCCGCTGCCGCCTGCGGCCGCGAGGTGGCGATCATGGCCGACATGCAGGGGCCGAAGATTCGCGTCGGCAAGTTCGCCGACGGCAAGATCCAGCTCGTCAAGGGCGCGCATTTCATTCTCGACGCCGATTGCGAACTGGGCGATGCCGAGCGCGTCGGGCTCGATTATCGGGCGCTGCCGCGCGACGTGCGGCGCGGCGACGTGCTGCTGCTGAACGACGGCCTGATCGTGCTGGTGGTGGAGCGCGTGGCCGGCAGTGAAATTCACACCACGGTCCGGGTCGGCGGCGAACTGTCGAACAACAAGGGCATCAACCGCCAGGGCGGCGGACTGTCGGCGCCGGCGCTGACCGCCAAGGACATGGAAGACATCAAGACCGCGATGAGCTTCCAGGCCGATTATCTGGCGATTTCGTTCCCGAAGAGCGCGACCGACATGGAAATGGCGCGCCAGCTGGCCAACATCGCCGGCGAGCCGTACAAGCACAAGCCGATGATGATCGCCAAGATCGAGCGCGCCGAAGCGATCCCGGCGCTGCAGGAAATCCTGAACGCGTCCGACGGCATCATGGTGGCGCGCGGCGATCTGGCGGTGGAAGTCGGCAACGCCGCGGTGCCGGCGCTGCAGAAGCGCATGATCCGCATGGCGCGCGTTTCCAACAAGCTGGCGATCACCGCCACGCAGATGATGGAGTCGATGATCGTCAACGCGGTGCCGACCCGCGCCGAAGTGTCGGACGTCGCCAACGCCGTGCTGGACGGCACCGATGCCGTGATGGCCTCGGCCGAAACCGCCGCCGGCAAGTACCCGATCGAAACCGTCGAAGCGATGGCGGCGATCTGCCGGGAAGCCGAGAATTCGGAGAACTACAAGCTGGATGGCGATTTTCTGAACGTCGCCTTCACCCGCATCGATCAGTCGATCGCCTACGGCGCGCTGTTTACCGCCTACCATCTGAAGGTCAAGGCGATCGCCGCGCTGACCGATTCCGGCTCGACCGCGCTGTGGATGAGCCGCCACAATACCGATACGCCGATTTATGCGATGACGCCGAACCTGGCGACGCAGCGCAAGGCGGCGCTGTTCCGCAACGTCCAGACCTTCGAACTGCCGGCCTCCAGCGACCGCGACGCGGTGCTGAAAGCCGCTCAGGATTTGCTTTTGGCCAAAGGCGTGGTGCAGCGTGGTGACATGATCGTGCTGACCTGGGGCGAGCCGATGGGACAGATCGGCGGCACCAACGCGCTGAAGATCATGAAGATCGGCGATTGATTTCGTTTGCTGATTCACTGCCAACCTCGAACAGAAGCAAACACTTTGACCTGTCGTCCCCGCGCAGGCGGGGACCCGGCGGCGTGACAGGCAAAAGACACTGGATTCCCGCCTGCGCGGGAATGACAAAATTGGGGTTGTCTGTGACAGATAGCCAATCAGATTCGGTTTTTGTTATTTTTAATTTGGAGAAACATCATGCCACTCGTATCCATGCGGCAACTGCTCGACCACGCGGCGGAAAACGGCTACGGCTTGCCGGCCTTCAACGTCAACAATCTGGAACAGGTGCAGGCGATCATGGCCGCCGCCGATGAAGTCGGCGCGCCGGTGATCATGCAGGCCTCGGCCGGCGCGCGCAAATATGCCGGCGAAGCCTTTCTGCGCCACCTGATCGAAGCGGCGGTCGAAGCCTATCCGCACATTCCGGTGGTAATGCACCAGGACCACGGCCAGTCGCCGGCGGTCTGCATGGCGGCGATCCGTTCCGGCTTCACCTCGGTGATGATGGACGGTTCGCTGCAGGCCGACGGCAAGTCGGTCGCCAGCTATGAATACAACGTCGAGGTGTCGCGCGAGGTGGTCAAGTTCTCGCATGCGATCGGCGTCACCGTCGAGGCCGAACTGGGCGTGCTCGGTTCGCTGGAAACCATGAAGGGCGACAAGGAAGACGGCCACGGCGCCGAGGGCACGATGACGCGCGAGCAGCTGCTGACCGATGTCGCCCAGGCCGCCGACTTCGTCAAGCTGACCCAGTGCGATGCGCTGGCGATTGCGATCGGCACCTCGCACGGCGCCTACAAGTTCACCCGCAAGCCGACCGGCGACATCCTGGCGATCGAACGCATCAAGGAAATCCACGCGCGCATTCCGAACACCCATCTGGTGATGCACGGCTCGTCGTCGGTGCCGCAGGAACTGCTGGCCGAGATTCGTCAGTTCGGCGGCGACATGAAGGAAACCTACGGTGTGCCGGTCGAGGAAATTCAGGAAGGCATCAAGCACGGCGTGCGCAAGGTCAACATCGATACCGACATCCGCCTGGCGATGACCGGCGCGATCCGCCGCTTCATGGGCGAGAACCCGTCCAAGTTCGACCCGCGCGACTACCTGAAGCCGGCGCGCGCCGCGGCGACCGAAATCTGCAAGGCGCGCTACCTGGCGTTCGGCTGCGAAGGGCAGGCGGCGAAGATCAAGCCGATGCCGCTGGAGAAAATGGCCGAGCGCTACAAAAAAGGCGAACTGGCGCAGATCGTGCAGTAAAATTGCGCGCTGAAAACAAGAACTGAATCGACCGGCGGCGTGGCCACACAGCCGCCGGTTTAGCTTTCTGGAAACCGTATGGACAGCCTCTACCGATCCACCATCGCCTCGTTGCCGCTGCAGGGACGCGGCAAGGTGCGCGACAACTACGCGGTCGGCGCCGACAAGCTGCTGATCGTCACCACCGACCGCCTGTCGGCCTTCGACGTCGTGATGAACCAGCCGATTCCGGGCAAGGGCCGGGTGCTGAACCAGATGTCGAATTTCTGGTTCGACAAGCTGGCCGGCATCGTGCCGAATCACCTGACCGGCATCGCGCCGGAATCGGTGGTGCGTCCTGACGAGGCCGATCAGGTGCGCGGCCGCGCGGTGGTAGCCAAGCGGCTCAAGCCGATTCTGGTGGAGGCGGTGGTGCGCGGCTACGTGATCGGCTCGGGCTGGAAGGACTATCAGGCCAGCGGCGCGATCTGCGGCATCGCCTTGCCGCCCGGCCTGCGCCAGGCCGACAAGCTGGCCGAGCCGATCTTCACGCCGGCCGCCAAGGCCGAACTTGGCGAGCACGACGAGAACATCAGCTTCGCCGACATGGAACACCGCATCGGCCCCGGGCTGTCGGCGCGCATCCGCGAGGTCAGCCTGCAGCTGTACCGCAGCGCCGCCGACTACGCCGCCACGCGCGGCATCATCATCGCCGACACCAAGTTCGAATTCGGCCTCGACGATGACGGTGTGCTGCACCTGATGGACGAGGTGCTGACCGCCGATTCGTCGCGCTTCTGGCCGGCCGATTCCTATGCGCCGGGGATGTCGCCGCCGTCGTTCGACAAGCAGTTCGTGCGCGATTACCTGGAAACCCTGTCCGACTGGAACAAGAGCGCGCCGGCGCCGGCGTTGCCGGACGACGTGATCGAGCGGACCGCCGCCAAGTACCGCGAAGCGCTGCAGCGCCTGACCGGCACGGCGCTGGCGGAATAGGAGCGGGCGATGCAGCAGATCGATGGCGCAGCGCTGGTCGGCGTGGTGATGGGGTCGTCCTCCGACTGGGACGTGATGCAGCATGCGGTGGCGATCCTCAAGGATTTCGGCGTGCCGTTCGAGGCGCGGGTGATTTCCGCGCACCGGATGCCGGATGCGATGTTCGCCTATGCCGAAACGGCGCGCGCGCGCGGCCTGCGGGCGATCATCGCCGGCGCCGGCGGCGCCGCCCATCTGCCCGGCATGCTGGCCGCCAAGACCATCGTGCCGGTGCTGGGCGTGCCGGTGCCGTCCAGATACCTGCGCGGCGAGGATTCGCTGCTGTCGATCGTGCAGATGCCGAAGGGCGTGCCGGTCGCCACCTTCGCGATCGGCGAAGCCGGCGCCGCCAATGCCGCGCTGACCGCGGTGGCGCTGCTGGCGGCCGGCGACGAGGCGCTGGCGGCGCGGCTGCAGGAATTCCGCGCCAACCAGACCGCCGCCGCCGAGGCGATGCAGCTGCCGCTGTGATCCGATGAGCGACGCTTTCCTTCCCGCCGCCGCGCCGGCCACCTGGCTCGGCATGCTGGGCGGTGGCCAGCTGGGCCGCATGTTCGTCCACGCCGCGCAGGCGATGGGCTACAAGGTGGCGGTGCTGGAGCCGTCTGCCGATTGTCCGGCCGGCCATGCCGCCGACCGCCTGCTGGTGGCGGATTACCAGGACGAGGCCGCGCTGGCGCAGCTGGCCGAGCTGTGCGTGGCAGTGACCACCGAATTCGAGAACGTGCCGGCCGACAGCCTGGCGCGGCTGGCGCGCCAGCGCTTCGTCGCGCCGGCCGCTGCCTGCGTGTCGATCGCCCAGGACCGGGTGCGCGAGAAGCGTTTCCTGGCCGAATGCGCGGCGGCGTCCGGCGTGCCGCCGGCGCCGCATGGCCTGATTGCCTCGGCCGCCGACATCGACGCGATTTCCACCGATCTGCTACCCGGCATCCTGAAGACCGCGCGGCTCGGTTACGACGGCAAGGGCCAGGTCCGGGTGGATAGCCGCGCCGACCTCGCGGCGGCGTTCGCCGCGATGGGCGGGGTGCCGTGCGTGCTGGAAAAGCGGCTGGCGCTGGCCTATGAAATTTCGGTGCTGGCGGCACGCGGCGCCGACGGCGAAGCGGCGGTCTATCCGATCGCCGAAAACGTCCATCGCGACGGCATCCTGTTCACCACCACCGTGCCCGGCCCGAACGTCGATGCCGGCTGCGCGGCGCGCGCGCAGGCGGCGGCGCTGGCGATCATCGAGCGGCTCGGCTACGTCGGCGTGCTGTGCATCGAATTCTTCGTGCTGCGGGATGGCGCGCTGGTGGTCAACGAGATGGCGCCGCGTCCGCACAACAGCGGCCACTACACGATCGACGCCTGCGTCACCAGCCAGTTCGCGCAGCAGGTGCGGGCGCTGGCGCGGCTGCCGCTGGGCGAGACGCGCCAGCATTCGTCGGCGGTGATGCTGAACCTGCTCGGCGACATCTGGTTCGACGGCGCGGGCGATACCCCGCGTGAGCCGGATTGGAGCGCGCTGCTGGCGCTGCCCGGCGCCAGCCTGCACCTGTACGGCAAGAGCGCGCCACGGCGCGGCCGCAAGATGGGGCACGTCACCTTCATCGCGCCGACGCTGGCGCAGGCGCAGGAAAATCTCGGCCGCGCCTGCGCGATGCTCGGCATCCCGCTCTGAGACTGCGGTAGCGATGGCTGAACCGACGCAAGCCGACATCCAGGCCGCCGCCGCCCTGCTGGAACAGGGCGGGCTGGTCGCTTTTCCTACCGAAACCGTGTACGGCCTCGGCGCCGACGCCGAAAACCCGGCGGCGGTCGCCAGCATCTACGCCGCCAAGGGGCGGCCGGCCAACCATCCGGTGATCGTGCATCTGGCGCCGGAGGCCGATCCCGGCTATTGGGCGGCCTCGGTGCCGGCCGCCGCGCGCGCGCTGATCGATGCCTTCTGGCCGGGGCCCTTGAGCCTGATCCTGCCGCGCGCCGCGCATGTCCCGGATGCGGTTTCCGGCGGCCAGCCGAGCATCGCGCTGCGCTGCCCGTCGCATCCGGTGGCGCAGGCGCTGCTGCGGGCGTTCCGGCATGGCCGTGGCGGCGTCGCGGCGCCGTCGGCCAACACCTTCGGCCGCGTCAGTCCGACCAGCGCCCGCCATGTGCTCGACGAATTCGGCGCGCCGCGTCCGCAGGTCGGCCACGGCGTGCTGAACATGGTGCTGGATGGCGGCGCCAGCGCGGTCGGCATCGAATCGACGATCCTCGATCTGTCGCGGCTGGATAGCGCCGGCCCGGTACTGCTGCGGCCGGGCCATATCGACACCGCCCAGCTGGCCGAGGTGCTGGGCGTCGTGCCACATGCGCCGGATGCGGCGGCGCCGCGCGCGTCCGGCACGCTGGCCGCGCACTACGCGCCGAGGACGCCGCTGGTGCTGGTGGCGGCGGCCGAACTGCCGGCGCTGCAAATCCGGCTGGCGCAGGCTGGCCGGCGTGTCGCGCTGATCGGCCGGGGCCGGCTGGCGGACGGCCCGGCCACGGCCAGCATGGTTCTGCCGGCCGACGCCGCCGGCTATGCGCAAGGACTGTACGCGGCGCTGCGGGCGATGGACGCGGCCGGCGCCGAACTGATCCTGATCGAAACTCCGCCGACCGGCCCCGGCTGGCGCGCGGTACACGACCGTTTGCGCCGCGCCGCGCATGACTCGGCCGGCATCCTGCAAAAATTTCTCTGAAAAAGCCTGGCCATCGAGTTGGGTGGTTGGCAAGTCCGGCCAATCCACGCATACTGTGGCCTGTCGAATAGAACGGACGTTCTATTCGGGTAAACGGTACAGAAAAATTCCTGGAGGAGACAAATGATGCGTTCCACCCCATTGGCACTCGCCCTGCTCGCGGCCGCCGGTCTGACCGCTTGCGGCGGCAGCAACGACGGCCCGTCCGACAATACTCCGGCGCGCGGCGCGCTGGTGGTCAATCCGCCGAATCAGGTATCGGTGACGCTGCCGGGCGCCGGCACCGTCAAGTCGCTGGAACCGGTGGTGTTCAAGTCGGTGCTGGATGCGGCCGGCATGACGCCGCTGACTGCCGCGCCGAAGTGCACGGTCACGCTGTACGACATGGAATACGGCACCGTCGGCGGCGCTGGCGAAAAGACCAACACCACCGGCGCCATCATGGTGCCGTCCGGCGACGATCCGGCCTGCAGTGGCCCGCGCCCGGTGGTGCTGTACGCGCACGGCACGTCCTACGACAAGAACTACAATTTCGCCCAGATCACCACCTATACCGAAGGCATGCTGGCGGCGGGGATGTACGCGGCGCAGGGCTTCATCGTGGTGGCGCCGAACTATGCCGGCTACCGTTCTTCCAAGCTCGGCTATCACCCGTACCTGAACGCCGAGCAGTCGGCCAACGACATGGTCGATGCGCTGCGCGCGGCGCGCAAGGCGTTCGAAAAGATCGATGTCAAGGAAGCCGACAAGCTGTTCATCACCGGCTATTCGCAGGGCGGCCACGTGGCGATGGCGACGCAGCGGGCGATGCAGACCACCTACGCGTCCGAGTTCAAGGTGACCGCGCTGGCCGGTCTGTCCGGGCCGTATGCGATGACGCTGCTGGGCGACTCCACCTTCCTCGGCACGCCGAACCTGGGCGCCACGATTTTCTTCCCGATGATCAGCACCAGCTGGCAGAAGTCCTATGGCGGCCTGTACTCCAGCACGAGCGACATGTACGAGGCCAAGTACGCCACCGGTATCGAAACGCTGCTGCCGAGCACCTCGCCGGACACCATCTTCAGCTCCGGCAAGCTGCCGCAGCTGGCATTGTTCGCTGCCGATGCGCAGCCGAACCATGAATTGATCCCCGGCAGCTTCGGCCCCGACAACCTGATCAAGACCAGCTTCCACGATACCTACCTGGCCGACGTGCAGGCGAATCCGTGCAACCTCGATCCGGCCGATCCGCTGAACTGCGCGCCGAAAAACGCCTTCCGTCAGAGCGGTAAAAAGAACGACCTGCGCAACTACGTGCCGAACGTGCCGGTGCTGCTGTGCGGCGGCCATGGCGATCCGACCGTGTTCTGGGATAGTTCGTTGTACACGAGCGCGTACTTCAAGGCTAACGGCATGCCGGCGCAGGCGTTGCAAGTGCTGGACGTCGATTCGGCAGTGACCGGCCCGAGTGATCCGTACGCTCCGATCAAGCTTGGCTTCGCGCAGTTGAAGGCCTCGACCGCCGAGGCAGCTGGCGGCGGTGCCGCCGGTGTCGTCGCGGTGACCACTGCCTATCATGGCTCGCTGGTGCCGCCGTTCTGCAACGCCGCCGCGCGCGGCTTCTTCCAGACGGTCGGCGGACTGTAAGCAGCCACACGTCAGGCAAAAGCCGGCCCGCACAGGGCTGGCTTTTTTTGCGCCATTGAAATTTTATCTGGAGTATGCCTCAACTTCGCAGGCATGGTGCCCGGTGTAGGGCGGCATGTTGGGGAGTATCTGGTTTTTGGTGTTGCCGGACAGGTTCCAGCGCGCGTATCAGGGCGCGGTGGTGGCGACGAAGCGGCCGCCGTGGAACACCAGCGCCGAACCGGGATGCGCCACGCAATGTTCGACTTCGCCGACGAAGATCACGTGGTCGCCTTCCGGATAGCGGCTGCGGTTATGGCATTCGAACCAGGCGGCGGCACCCTTGATGACCGGCAGGCCGGTGCGCGACAGCTCGAATTCGACGCCGTCGAAGCGGTTGTCGATGCGCCGTGCGAAACGCTCGGCCAGTTCCTGCTGATCGCCGGCCAGCACGTTGATGACATAGTGCGAATTGCCGGAAAACACCGGCAGGCTGCTGGCGCCGCAGGCCAGGCTCCACAGCACCAGCGGCGGATCGAGCGAGACCGAATTGAACGAACTGGCGGTCAGGCCCAGAAAGCCGCCGTCGGGCAGGCGCGTGGTGATGATGGTCACCCCGGTGGCAAACTGGGACAGCGCGTCGCGGAACTGGCGCCGGTCGAAAGTGCGCGTCGGCGCGCGCGGCGAACGTATGGGCATCGATGCATCCGGGAAATCCAGCCATTATGCCGAAAAACGCTGGTGCCGGCATGGAGCGGCAAGACGTTTGCGTTACTGTCCGAACAAAATTCAGGGGAGACGAATCATGGCAGGTGAAACTGCGGTATTGGGCGGCGGCTTCCGGGGCATATAAAACTGGTTATCTTGAGGCGATCAATGATTTCCTTGCTCTTGTTGAATTGATTTTGAGTAAGTTCGTTATTTTTGAGTTGTTGAATTTTTAAAAACTCTTTCAATTCATCATCAGCACTTCTTAAAAAACTGACCCCTGCAAACGGATTGTCTTTTCTCACCTTGCCGTGGTTTATGGAAAACCTGCGGATTTGTTTCCAGATAAAACAAGTTGAAATTTTTGATTGTCCTGAGTTGGAATCGTCCTCATATTGGAGACGGTTATGGTGTGCGCTCCTTTGGTTAAATTTATATTCCCTAATTTAATGCTATTAAAGTCCCCTGATGGGGAAATGGCTTTGCAATCCGGTAAAAATATTTCTCTGTAGATTTCCGGTTTATTCCCGGTTTTTATTTCAATGGATATTGAAATGGTGTATTTGTCCTTGCACAATAAATCATTCCAGGATTTTTTATTGGGTTCGTTATTGGTTGAGGCAAGGTGTGCTGATAATGTGTATACTTCATCCATTGGCGCGGTGTATTTTTGGGTGATTGTGGCACCCTCCATGTTCATGTCCAAATAGGCATCTTTAAGGGCTTGATTTGTTGCGCACATTGACGTAAGCCACATGGCGATTCCAATTGCAGGTTTTTTGCACAATGCCAGAATGGTTTCATTCATGAATTTTGCTCGGCAAGTGTTGATGGGGTTTTATTAATTCTTCTTTTTCAGCGGGTCCATTGGTTTCTTGTTTCTACTTCCTTTAATTCATTCCATGAGCCTTGTCCTGACATCAAGCTTGTCAAATTTACGAATTGAGGAAAAAACCAGGAATGTTTGCAGCAAGAGGGGACTTGTCATTTACCCTGGGCAAGGTTCTTGAAGTTGCAGTTTTCCGGAAATTGATTTCACTGACCTTTGAATTTCTTTCTTGTAATCCGCACACGCCAGGTATTCTTGACAGTGCCATTTTTTAATGTCCAACTGATTTCCTGAATGCCTCGCGGTGGTGCTGGTCGTCAGGAACCTCTAAAATTTGGCTGTTCCATTGGCACAATTTACCGCTATCAAGCCATTTCCGGTAGTGGTTGCGTCGGTTCCTGAAATGCTGAAAACCCTTATGCGACAAGGGCTTAGGAGAGAAAAATGACAGAAACGATTGTGCTTGGCGGCGGCTGCTTCTGGTGCCTGGAGGCGGTGTACCAGGAACTGCGCGGCGTGCAGCAGATCGAGTCGGGCTACAGCGGCGGCACGCTGCCGAATCCGAGTTACGAGCAGGTCTGCGAAGGCAGTACCGGCCACGCCGAGGTGGTGCGGCTGACCTATGATCCGGAACAGGTCGGCTACCGCGAGCTGCTGGAAATTTTCTTCACGATCCATGACCCGACCACGCCGAATCGTCAGGGCAACGACATCGGCACCCAGTACCGCTCGGTGATCTATTACCAGGATGCCGGCCAGCAGGACATCGCGCGCCAGGTGATCGCAGAGATGGCCAACGTCTGGGATGCGCCGATCGTCACCGAACTGAGCCCGCTCGGGGCGTTCTATCCAGCCGAGGACTATCACCGCAACTATTACAGCCAGCATCCGCTGCAGGGCTATTGCGCGTTCGTGGTGGCGCCGAAGGTGGCCAAGTTCCGCAAGCTGTTCGCCGACCGCGTCAAGGCCTGAGCGCCGCCGACTTTCGCAGACGAGAATCGCAATGACTACCGTATTTACCCGAATCATCCAGGGCGAACTGCCCTGCGCCAAAGTGTACGAGGACGAGCACGTGTTCGCCTTCATGGATGCCGGCCAGGTCAATCCCGGCCACGTGCTGGTGGCGACCCGCCAGCCGTATGAAACACTGATGGATGCCGACGAGGAGGCGGCGCTGGCGATGATGCGCGCCGCTCACCGGATCGCCCGCGCGGTGCAGGCGGCGTTCGCGCCGGATGGCATGACGATCCTGCAGGCCAACCGGCCGGCCGGCTGGCAGACCGTGCCGCACCTGCATCTGCACGTGCTGCCGCGCTATCACGGCGATGGCGTGGAACTCGGCTGGCCGCGCAAGGAGCCGGGCATCGAGCGCCTGCGCGAATACGCGGCGCGAATCAGGCTGGATTGAGCGGCGCGTCGTTCCGGTCGTAGATGTAGCGGCGCGACCACGGCAGCGTCGAGGCTGGCCGCCCGGCCTTGGTGCAGACCACCTGGTGCAGCGCCACCCAGTCCTGTTCGAACGCATAGGCGCAGCCGCCCAGGTAGATGCGCCAGATGCGGAAGCGGCGGTCGTCCACCGCCTGGCGGATGGCCTCGCTCTGGCGTTCGAAATTGTCGGCCCAGATGCCGCAGGTATGGGCGTAGTGGCGCCGCAGGTTTTCGATGTCGAAACCTTCCAGCCCGCTTTCCTGCATGGTCTTCAGCACCATCCCGATGTGCGGCAGTTCGCCGTGCGGGAACACGTATTTCTCGATGAATTCCCCGCCGCCGAATGGCGATTCGCCATTGCCCGGATCGGTGGTGGTGATGCCGTGGTTCATCGCCATGCCGTCGTCGGCCAGCAGGTCGCGGATGCGCGAGAAATAGATCGGCAGATTGCGCAGGCCGACGTGTTCGAACATGCCGACGCTGGTGATGCGGTCGAAGCGGCCGTCGAGATCGCGGTAATCCTGCAGGCGGATTTCCACGCGGTCGCCGAGGCCGGCGCGTTCGACCCGTTCGCGCGCCAGCCGGTACTGGTTTTCCGACAGCGTGATGCCGACGCAGCGGGCGCCGTATTTCTGCGCCGCGCGCAGCACCAGCGCGCCCCAGCCACAGCCGATGTCGAGCAGCGTCTGGCCCGGACGCAGCTGGATCTTGGTCAGGATGTGGTCGATTTTTTTCAGCTGCGCCTGTTCCAGCGTTTCGTCGCCGTTTTCGAAATAGGCGCATGAGTACACCATGTTCGGGTCCAGCCACAATCCATAGAATTCGTTGGAGACGTCGTAGTGGTAGCGGATCGCCGCGGCGTCCTTTTCCTTGCTGTGGATGGCGCGCCGGGTCAGCCGGGCGAAGCGTCCCTCCGGCTTCAGCATGTGCGCGGCCAGCGCATTGCCGACTGCGATCACTTCATTGATCCGGCCCTCGACTTCGATCTTGCCCTCGACGTAGGCAGTGCCGAGATTCGACAGCGAGGGCGTCAGCAGATAGCTCAGCGCCGACGCTTCCGGCACCCGCACCGTCACCTGCGGCGCGGCTGGACCGAAATCGAACTGCTGGCCGTTCCACAGCTGCAGGCGCAGCGGCGGCGCCACGGTGTTGCGGATCTGTTCCACCCATTCATTCAGCTTCTTTTCCCAAAACACGGCGTTCCTCCTGCGTGAATGTGAATCAATGCTGCCGCTGCGTGCTGGCCGGTTCTCCTACGGCTGCAGCCGCGCGCGCCGCCAGGCGCCGTCGGCGCCGAGCGTGTATTCGATGCGGTCGTGCAGGCGCGATGGCCGCCCCTGCCAGAATTCCACCCGTTCCGGGCGCAGCCGGTAGCCGCCCCAGTGCGCCGGCCGCGCCGGCTGTTCGCCGTGCTGCCGCTCGACTTCGGCGTAACGCTGCTCCAGCACCGCGCGGCTGGTCACCGGCGCGCTCTGCTCGGAGGCGATCGCGCCGAGCCGGCTAGCCAGCGGCCGGCTCTGGAAGTAGGCGTCGCTGTCGGCTGCATCGACCTTTTCGACGCGGCCTTCGATGCGCACCTGGCGCTCCAGTTCGATCCAGTGGAACAGCAGCGCGGCGTACGGGTTCTGTTGCAGTTCGCGACCCTTGCGGCTGGCGTAGTTGGTAAACCAGACGAAGCCGTCGGCATCGAACTGCTTGATCAGCACGATGCGCGAGGACGGCCGGCCGTCGGCGTCGGCGCTCGCCATGCTCATCGCGTTCGGTTCGGGAATCGCCGCCTGGCGCGCCTGCTCGAACCAGATGCCGAACTGCGTGATCGGGTCGGCGGCGGTATCGGTTTCGGACAGGCTGGCGCGGCGATAGTCGAGCCGCAGATCGGCCAGCGCGGTGGGGGAGGTGGCCGGGCTCATGCGGCGATCCCGCGCCGGGCCCGCATCGCTTCGCCGAGCCGGGCGATCTGCGCCGGCGCCAGCAAGCGCCGTGCCATCGGCGCAATCACGGTTTCTTCCTTCACCATGTGCGCCAGATACATTTCGGAAAACGGTCCGAGCGCCGCTTCCGGCAACGGCGTGTCGTCGCCGGCGGCGATCGCGGCCAGAGCCGGCCGCAGCATGTTCCACAAAACGTCCATTTGCTGATGTTCTCGCAGGATTTCGGGTTCCAGCCGCGCCAGCGTGTCGGCATCCTCGCCGTCGGCGACGCCGCGCAGCGCCGGCAGCAGATCGACTTCCTCGTCGGCATGGTGTTTCGGCGCCGCTTCCGAAAAGTAGCGCAACACCGCACTGGCGGCTTGTTGCGCCTCAAGATCGGCGCCATGCTTCTGCAGATGGGGGCCCAGCCGCTGCATGGTGCCGATTTGCCGGCGGATGCGGTCGTGGCAATGCTTCAGTACGGCGATCGGCTGGTCGAATCCGGGTGCCGGTTCGAAAAATGCGCTGCTCATGATGTCCTCGAAGCCGGTGAAGTGCCGGTCGCCGGCAAATCCGGCGACGCGGACGGTGAAGGCGCGCTAGCTTGCATGCTGATGATTTTAGCAAGGATCGGCGAGGCGGCGCAGCGGGCTTTTGCCGTCCGGTAAAATGGCGCGATGGAATCCGCTGACATTACCACTGCCGAAGCTGCCGATCTGCAGCGCCGTTTCGCCGGTGTCGAGCGCCTGTATGGCGCGCCGGCGCTGGCGCGCTTTCGCGCCGCGCGCGTTTGCGTGGTCGGCGTCGGCGGCGTCGGTTCGTGGGTGGTGGAGGCATTGGCGCGCAGCGCCATCGGCGCCATCACGATGATCGACCTCGACAACCTGGCCGAGTCCAACGTCAACCGGCAGATTCACGCGCTGACCGACACCCTCGGCATGGCCAAGGTCGGCGCGCTGGCGCAGCGCATCGCGCAGATCAATCCGGCTTGCGCGGTCACCGAGGTGGAGGATTTCCTCACGCCCGACAACGTCGCGGCGATGATCGCGCCGGGCCGATTCGACTACGTGATCGACGCCATCGACGACGTCGCCGCCAAGACCGCGCTGATCGCCTGGTGCCGCGCCCGGCGTATTCCGCTGCTGACCATCGGCGGTGCCGGCGGTCAGATCGATCCGACCCGGATCGCCGTGCGCGACCTGTCCAGGACCGAGCAGGAGCCGCTGCTGGCCAAGGTGCGCAAGCGCTTGCGGCGCGAACACGGCTTTCCACGTGGCGACCGCAACGCCTTCGGCGTCGAGGCGGTGTTTTCCACCGAGCCGCTGCGCTGGCCGCAGGCCGAGGATGGCTGCGCGCTGCCAGCCGATGGCGTCACCGGCCTGAATTGCGCCGGCTTCGGATCCAGCGTCGCGGTCACCGCCAGCTTCGGGCTGGTGGCGGCCGCGCATGTGCTGCGCAAGCTGGCGGAGGCGGTGGTGCCGGCGACGGCCGGTGTCGCGGCGGCGGCCTGAGCGGCGGAGGTCCCTTTTCCGGAGCGGCCGTCGGCCGCTTTTTTCATCAACGTCCGGGCAATCAGTGGTCCAGCTGACGTGCCGCCAGCACGCGGTAGCGGGCGCCTTGCGGCAGGGTTTCCGAGCAGGCCAATGCGATCTGGCTGCTGCGCCAGCGGATCGGCGCCGGTAGTGAGGGCGGCGCGGCGCCGGCATGACGCGCCAGCGTGACGTGCGGCAGGAAGCGCGCCGCCGGCTGGTAGCGGATCGGCAGCTGAGTCAGCGCCTGCACCAGCTTGCGCTGCAAGGTCAGCAGCGCAGCCGGCGCCGGTTCCGGGCCGATCCAGGCGATTTTGGGGGGCGGGAAATAGCCGCAGTGGTTCAGGGGCAGCGCCAGCGGCGCGGCTGGCAGTTGCCGCAGCAGCGCTTCCAGTTGCGGCAGCGCGGCGGCCGGTTGCTGGCCGAGGAAGGCCAGCGTCAGATGCAGATTGGCCGGCGCGGTCGGCCGTCCATCGATGCCGTCCTGCAGCGCCGTCAGTGCGGCGCGGGTGGCGTCGTCCGGCCACAGCGCGTAGAACAGCCGCAGCGCCGGCGCGCCGGTGACGGGATCGGCGGCCATCGGTGGGCTCAGGACTTGCCGAACACTTCGTTCAGTTGCTGGGTCACGCGCACGAAGGTGGTGCGCTTGGTCAGCTCCTTCAGCTTGTGGGCGCCGACGTAGGTGCAGGCCGAGCGCACGCCACCGAGGATGTCCTGCAGCGTGTCGGCCACCGCGCCGCGGTATTCGACCAGCACTTCCTTGCCTTCCGAGGCGCGGTAGTGGGCGACGCCGCCGGCGTATTTTTCCATCGCGGCGCGGCTGCTCATGCCGTAGAAGGCCTTGTACTTGCGGCCATCGCGCTCGACCACGTCGCCGCTGCATTCATCGTGCCCGGCCAGCATGCCGCCGAGCATGATGAAGTCGGCGCCGGCGCCGAAGGCCTTGGCCAGGTCGCCCGGCACCACGCAGCCGCCGTCGGCGCAGATCTGGCCGCCGAGGCCGTGCGCGGCGTCGGCGCATTCGATCACCGCCGACAGCTGCGGATAGCCGACGCCGGTCATCTTGCGGGTGGTGCAGACCGAGCCGGGGCCGATGCCGACCTTGACGATGTCGGCGCCGGCCAGGATCAGTTCCTCGGTGATGTCGCCGGTGACGACGTTGCCGGCCATGATGGTCAGCCCCGGATAGTCGGCGCGCACCTTCTTGACGTAGTTGATGAAGCCTTCGGTGTAGCCGTTGGCGACGTCGATGCAGACGTAGTCGATGGCGCCGTCGACGCGCGCCATCACGGCGCGGAACTTGTCGTAGTCGGCATTGCCGATCCCCATCGAATAGAAGGCCGACGAAGACGGCAGCGCGCCTTCGCCCTTGTTTTGCAGCGACTGGAAGAAGCTGGCCAGTTCTTCCTCGGTGTAGTGCTTGTGCAGCGCCGCCGACAAACCGTGCTGGCCGAGCGCGCGCGCCATTTCGATGGTGCCGGTGGTATCCATGTTGGCGGCGATGATCGGGATGCCTTGATATTTGCGGCCGGAATTGTGGAACACGAATTCGCGGTGGATGTCGACCTGCGAGCGTGAGGTCAGCGTCGAGCGCTTGGGGCGGATCAGGACGTCCTTGAAGTCGAGCTTGACGGATTCTTCGATGTGCATGATGGGTTTCCTGCGAAAGAGGTCGGGCGGCCGTGCCGGTCTGGTCGTTATCGTTGTTGACAACGAAAAGGGGGAGTATCCTCAAAAATCGCCCTGTACCGGGCGCCACGTAAGCGGCTTCAAAAATGCTGGGGGAGAGTATGTGGGCGCGGCAGGAAGCCTGCAAGGGGCCGCGCAGCACGAGGCCGCCATGACGTGACGCCATGGCGGCCCCGGAAACGAATATTACCGCAGCTTCGCCGCTTCGGCTGGCGGCGCGCCATCCGCTGCCGCTGGCGGCCAGTCGGCGCGCACCCGGACGAAGCTGGCGAAGCGCGGCAGGCCGCCCGGATTCAGGCCGCGAAAGCGGTAGGTGACCCAGCTGCCGATGGCCGGCGGCGCCTGCCGCTGTTCGGCGGAAAAGCCGCTGCCGAGCTTGAAGCGGCGGCCGTCGGCGCTTTCCACCAGCAGCGCGCCCAGCATGCCGCGGTATTTGCCGCTGCCGGGCAGGTGCGCCACCACCCGCGCTTCGGCGTCATCGTGGGTTTTCACCTTCAGCAGATCGTCGCTGCGCAGCGCCCGGTAGGGCGCGTCGCCGCGATGCAGCATCAAACCTTCGCCGCCGGCCCGCACCACGGCATGCAGGCGCGCCTGCAGCGCCGCGTGGTCGCGCACGCGGAATTGCTCGACCGCCGCCAGCCAGGGCGATGGCGGCTGTGCCAGCAGGCGGCGCAGCACCGCCAGGCGCTGGTCGAAATCGCCCGGCTCGGCCGGCAGGTCGAACACCATGAAGCGCATGCGGCGCCAGGCGGCATCAATCGGCTGGCGCTGGCGCACGGTCGAAACCGCGTGGGAAAACTGGCCGCGTCCGGCCCACAGCTCGCCATCCAGCGGCCGCGCCGGCCAGCCGGCGGTGAACCAGGATGGCGCCGCCACCGCTTCGCCGCCGCGCGTCCACAGCGCCTTGCCGTCCCAGTAGCCGCGCACGCCATCCAGCTTTTCGCTAACCCAGTATGGTGCCAGCGGCAGGTTGGGGCGATAGACGTTGGCCAGCATCAGCGCCGGCGGCTGCGCCGCCGCATGCGCCAGCCAGACGCCGAGCAGCAATGCCGCCAGCCACCGGAACAGGTTTTTTGCGGTGACGCATGGCCGCATGCCGGGTTGGCCGGCGCGCACCGTGGGTGCCGAAGAAAACGGCTTGGCTGGAGTCATCGCATGGTTCCGTTGGTCGGGATGAGGGGAGGCGGTTGGCGTCATTGTTGCAACGCAAAATTACTTAACTTGAATCAATTAAAAAAAAGGGGCCGCCGCCTATTCTTTACTCAACCTGCTTTCCCATGCAACACCACTCCAACCTGGCAGGATTTTGAAAGGTGAAGAAAATGAAACGCAAACTGATCGTCCAAGCGCTGGCCTGTGCGATGTTCGGTATCGCCGGACTGGCGCCGATGTATGCCAGCGCCGCGCAAACCGCGGCCTCCAGCGACGTCAAGCCGGTGGCCGACGTCACCTTTACCCTGCGCACCGCGATCGCCGACGGCAAGCTGGTGTTCATTGGCGACGCCGGCGCCATCAAGGGCAAGATCAATCCCGATCTGCGCGTGGCCGAAGGCGCGGTGGTGCAGCTGAACCTGGTCAACGGCGACGGCGCCCAGCACGACATCTCGGTGCCGGAATTCAACGTCACCTCCAACAAGCTGAACGAGAAGGGCGCCAGTACCGCGATCGTCTTCCGCGTCGGCAAGAGCGGTGAATTCAACTACATCTGTTCGCTGCCCGGCCACGTCGCAGCCGGCATGACCGGCAAGCTGATCGTCGGCGACGTCGCCAAGACCGCCTCGAACATCGCTGAAATCTCGCGCAATCCGAGCGAGGTCGGCGAGCCGGTCGGCGCCCGCGGCCCGCGTCAGGTGACGGTGAATCTGGAAACCACCGAAGTGGTCGGCCAGCTGGCTGACGGCACCAGCTACAAGTACTGGACCTTCAACAGCAAGGTGCCGGGTCCGTTCATCCGCGTGCGCGTCGGTGACACCGTCACCGTCAACATGGCCAACGCCAAGGACAGCCACATGATCCACTCGGTGGACTTCCATGCGGTCACCGGCCCCGGCGGCGGCGCGGCGGTCACGCAGGCGGCGCCGGGCACCGCCAAGAGCTTCACGTTCAAGGCGATCAACCCCGGCCTGTTCGTCTACCACTGCGCAACGCCGATGGTGGCGCAGCACATCGCCAACGGCATGTACGGCATGATCCTGGTCGAACCGGAAGGCGGCCTGCCGAAGGTCGATCACGAGTTCTACATCATGCAGGGCGAGTTCTACACCGTGCAGAAGCATGGCGCGCAGGGCGAACAGGAGTTCTCGCTGGAAAAGCTGCTGGATGAAAAACCGGAACACCTGGCCTTCAACGGCAGCATGAACGCGCTGACCAAGACCTACAAGATGGAAGCCAAGGTCGGCGAGACGGTGCGCATGTTCTTTGGCGTCGGCGGCCCCAACCTGACCTCCAGCTTCCACGTGATCGGCGAAGTGTTCGACCGCGTCTACAGCCAGGCCGACCTGACCTCGCCGCCGCTGCACAACGTCCAGACCACCACCGTGGCGCCGGGTGGTGCGACGATGGTCGAGTTCAAGGTCGAAGTACCAGGCAAGTACATCCTGGTCGACCACGCGCTGTCGCGGCTGGAAAAGGGTCTGGCTGGCTTCCTGCACGTCAGCGGCGCCGACAACCCGGAAGTGTTCCACGCCCCGCACGGGCTGGACGCCAACTCCGGCCACTGATCCGACCAGCGGGCAGCCGCAAGGCTGCCCGCACCAACGACAAAGGCTCGCGTCATGCGAGCCTTTTTTGTGGAGAAAACAAACCGTGGTTGTGGAGCGGTTCGGATATGAACCGGGAGGATTTCCGGGGGATGCCGGAAAGGGAATTGGTGGCGGACGATTGATGGCACCGCTGAAATTGGTGATCGTCGTTTCGTGACGGCACTGGCCGCACCAGACGTTGGAGAGCAGTCGCTGGCGGACGTCGGCGGGAATCGATTCCCAGCGCTGACGGGCTGGCTTGGTGAAAGGGGGGCAGTGATTCAATCGCCAGGGATCATTCCTCGAACAATTCAGAGTGCGTTCCAGCCCGCACAAAGATGATGGCGCTGCCGTCCAGTTGGTAGATGAGCAGGAAGTCACCGCCGATATGACATTCGCGGTGATCGGCCCAATCGCCTTTGAGCGGGTGGTCCAGCCATTCGGGGCCCAGCGGCGCATCGTTGCTAATCAGCAGCAGCATCCCCTCCTTCAGGCGCTTCAGGTCGTATCGGCCTGAGCGCGAGAGGCGCTCCCAGTCTTTGAGAAAGGCTTTGGTGTAATCGCACGCCCTGGGGGGCGCTGCCCGCTTACTGCTGGCGGGCTTTTTCGAGGTCATCGATCAGGGCATCGGCAGAGTCAAATCGTGCAGTACGGGCTTTGGCCATGGCGCGGGCTTCTTCCATCGCTGCACGGGTCTGGACGTTGGGTACCTTCAGCTCCAGCGGAAACGCTTGGTCATTGACCACACGCTTGAGCAGGATGCGAACAGCGTCGGACACGGACAACCCCATCGCTGCGAGCGCCTCGCTGGCTTGCGTCTTGATTTCGTCGTCCACTCGGACGTGCAGCATCGTGGAATGGGCCATGGTCAGATCCTCCGTTTCCGCAATTATGTATCTCGATTGCGATACGGTCAAGCAACCGGTGACGATGCTCTGGTGGCGTTCGATGCCTGACCGGCGGCCTTGGTTGACAGCGAACCGGCGCACGTAAGTTGTTGATTTCGCTATAGCACCATCTGCACCTACCCGCAGGCCAAACGGCGAGCAGAGACGGCTCTGGCGGAGAAAATGGCCGATTCCGGGCGCTTCGGTTGGTGGCCGACCGGAGCACATCGGCGCGCTTCCCTGGGGAAACGTCAAAAGAAAAGGGCCCGGAGAATTTCCGAGTCCTTGTGTATGGTGGAGGCGGCGGGAATCGAACCCGCGTCCAAGAGCACTCGACAGACAGTTCTACATACTTAGCACAGCCTTTTGATTTGACCCGGACGACGCGGACGTGCGCGCTTCGCCAAGGCGAGTCACCTAGATTTAACGCTGCGCCAAGTGACCCGACGCAACGCGATTCCCTGTGAATGACTCCACTGCTGTTGCCAGCACGCCCCAGGGACGAGACGCTGTGGAGCTAACCGGTTATTAAGCGGCTAGTGCGTACGAGTTATCGTTTGCAGTTATTACTTTTCCGGTTGGATTTACGAGGTGACCAGCCCTCGGTATGCCCTGCGCTGCTTTGCAACCCCTGTCGAAACCAGGTCGCCCCCAGAGAGGTCTTGCATTGTAGCGTAATGAATGTTGGTGCGGTGCGCTCGCTTTCAAGGCCAGCGTCGGTCGCGCCGGTGTCGTCGCTCAGGCCCGATCGGCGGGAGGCGTGGCGAGCAGGCCGTGCAGGCGCTCCTGTAATTCCGCCGGCGTTTGTACGATTGCATCGGCTTCCCAGGTGGACGGTTCGAGCGCGCCGCAATAGCCCCAGGCCGCAGCCACTGTGGTCATGCCGGCAGCTTGCCCGGCCTGGATGTCGCGCAGGTCGTCGCCGACGTACCAGCAATCGGCCGGCGCCAGTTGCAGGCGGCGCGCGGCTTCCAGCAGCGGCGCCGGATGTGGTTTCGGGTGTGCGGTGGTATCGCCGGAAATCACGCAGCCGGCATGCTGCAGACCGATCTGCGGAATCAGCGGGTCGGTGAAGCGAGCCGCCTTGTTGGTGACCACTCCCCAGCGGATACCCGCCTGATCCAGGGTTTTCAGCAGTTCCGGGATGCCGGCGAACAGCCGGCTGTTGTCCGCCAGCCGGGAGGCGTAGTCATCCAGAAAGGCGACGCGCAATTCCTCATAGCCGGCATCGTCGGGGTGCAGATCGAACGCTGCGCCGATCAGGCCGCGCGCGCCAGCGGAAGCGAATGGCCGCAGGCGCTCATACGGGGCTGGTTCCAGTCCGCGTGCCGCCAGCAGGCGGTTGACGGCGGCGGCCAGATCGGGGGCGGTATCGGCGAGGGTGCCGTCCAGGTCGAACAGGACGGCCATAGGCAGCGGCAAGGCGAGCGCTTCGGGTATCGCCAGACGAAGCGTTGAGCTCATGCCGGACGGGTACAGGCGACCAGATAGTTGACGCTGGTATCGTGGTTCAGCGAATAGGCGCGCGTCAGTGGGTTGTAACCCATGCCTTTCAACTGGTCGACCGCCAGTCCGGCGCCACGGGCGAATTGCGCCAACTCGGCCGGGGTGATGAACTTGGCGTAGTCGTGGGTGCCGCGTGGCAGCAGGCGCAGCAGGTATTCGGCGCCGATCACGGCGAACAGATAGGACTTCGGATTGCGGTTCAGTGTTGAAAAAAAGACCCGTCCGCCCGGCTTGACCAGTGCGGCGCAGGCTTGCACCACGCGTGCTGGTTCCGGCACGTGTTCCAGCATTTCCATGCAGGTGACGACATCGTAGGAGGCCGGCTCCCTGGCCGCCAGATCTTCAGCGGCGATCATTTCGTAGTCGAGGCCGATGCCGGTTTCCAGACCATGCAGTTCGGCAACCTTCAGTGCCTTTTCCGACAAGTCGATGCCTTTGACGCGGGCGCCGCGCTGCGCCATCGATTCCGCCAGGATGCCGCCGCCGCAGCCGACGTCAAGCACCGTTTTGCCGGTCAGCGGCACATGGGCATTGATCCAGTTCAGCCGCAACGGATTGATTTCATGCAGGGGACGAAATTCGGATGTGGGATCCCACCAGAGATGGGCCAGTTCGCTGAATTTTTGCAGTTCCAGAGGGTCGGCGTTCATGTCGTCAATGATAGCGGAAGTTGGCTACACCGTAGCCGGCAGTGGGCGGCGTGGCAACGTCGATGCCATAAAAAAACCCCGCCGCAGCGGGGTTCGAATCGAAAACGCTTCGATTACTTGGTGCGGGTGCCGACCACTTCGATTTCCACGCGGCGGTTCTTGGCGCGGCCTTCAGCGGTCTTGTTGCTGGCGACCGGCTGCTTCTTGCCCTTGCCTTCGGTGTAGACGCGGTTGGCTTCGATGCCCTTCGACACCAGATAGGCCTTGACCGATTCAGCGCGGCGAACCGACAGCTTCTGGTTGTAGGCATCGGTACCGACCGAGTCGGTGTGGCCGACGGCGATGATGACTTCCAGGTTCATGCCTTGCAGCTTGGAAACCAGATCGTCGAGCTTGGCCTTGCCGTCCGGCTTCAGGACCGACTTGTCAAAGTCGAAGAAGGTGTCGGCGGCGAAGCTGACCTTTTCCGAGGTCGGAGCAGCCGGGGCAGCGGCCGGAGCCGGAGCCGGGGCGGGAGCAGGTGCGGCGGCCGGAGCGGCAGCCTTGGCGATTTCACCGTCGCAGCCCGGAACCGAGTCAGCCGGGGTCCAGTAACCGGTATGCCAGCACAGGCCGAAAGGATTACGGGCGATCACGCCACGGGCGTCCTGCACGTAGGCGCTGTTCGGCGTCTTGGCCTGAATGTTTTCCTGCGCAGATGCAGAGAAGGCGACGACTGCGGACGCAGCGAAGACGAGCTTTCCTAATTTATTCATGTTTCTCCTCTCGGGTGAGATATCCGCAGATTTTAACTGCGCAACAAGTATTTACGACTCAAAACGGGTGCTACCACGGTTCAGACCGTTGCATGCGAAGAATTGTTCACATGCAATGAACTTAAACATCATTTTGCCACAGGCATGAAGGCCGGGCTAAGGTTGTCAAATCGGCTAAGCGACGTTTTTCGCGCTTTGTTGTGAATTAACAACGCGAATTGGAGGCCTAATCCCGACTCTTAAAGCGGCTTCGTTTCGGAAGTTTGACAAATAACAATAAAATCGTTTATTTCGCGATTCCGCGCACATTGATCTCGACCCGGCGGTTCGGCGCCAGGCAATCACGCAGCTTCTTCCCCTTCAGGGCGCCAGCGCAGGCCTGCAGCGCCTGCTGGTCTCCCAGGCCCCGACTTTCGATTGGCCGCAAGATTCCTTGATCCTTCAGATAGGAGGCGACCGCGTCCGCCCGCTGCTGCGATAGCGTTACGTTATAGGCCGGTGCGCCGAGGCGGTCGGTGTGGCCGCTGACGACGATGGCTTCCACTTCGCCACAAGATTGAAGTTTCGGCAATATTTCCGCTTTCAGCCGGGTTTTGGCGTTGTTCGAAAGTTTTGCCTGGCCGAAGCCGAACGTGTCGTCGCCCGCCAGCGTCACGGTAAAGTCGCAGCGCGCGGGTGCCGTGGCTTGGGTCGATGCCTGCGCGGCGGCCGGCAGGGCAGCGATCGGCGGCGCGGTCGGTTTGGCGATCGGCGGCGCCAGCTGACCATCGCAGCCGGTCACGGCATCGTCCGGAGTCCAATAGCCGGTTCGCCAGCACAAACCATCGCTGCTGCGCATGATCGCTCCGCTACCGTTTTCGGCGTAGGCACTGGCGGCCGGCGGCGCCTGAATCGAAGTGCTTGCCTGGGCGAAAACGGCGGCGCTGGCACAGCCCAGCGCAAGGCCCAAGGCCAATTGATGGTACATAGCTTTCTCTATTGTTAAATATGCGGGATTAAAAACTTCAAACATCCATTTAAGCATATTTTTTCGGCGGAAAGCTTGCCAATCGGCGGCGCGCCATGGCGCTGCCGGTGTCTCCCGCAGAGGCGGCCACGCAGGGGCACATGCTAGAATCCAGAGCTTTGAAATCACGAATGATCATTGTGCTGCATCGCGGTCATTCGCTTGCCTAGACTGACGGTCCGTCCATGGAACAATTCGCCAAAGAAACCCTGCCGATTTCGCTCGAAGAGGAGATGCGCAAGAGCTATCTCGATTATGCGATGAGCGTGATCGTCGGGCGTGCGCTGCCGGACGTGCGCGACGGCCTGAAACCGGTGCACCGGCGGGTATTGTTCGCGATGCACGAGATGAACAACGTCTGGAACCGGCCCTACGTCAAGTGCGCGCGCGTGGTCGGCGAGGTGATGGGTAAATATCACCCGCACGGTGATCAGTCGATCTACGACACGCTGGTGCGGATGGCGCAGGATTTTTCGCTGCGCTACACGCTGGTCGACGGCCAGGGCAACTTCGGTTCGGTCGATGGCGACAATGCGGCGGCGATGCGTTACACCGAGTGCCGGCTGGACAAGATCGCCGGTGAAATCCTGGCCGACATCGACAAGGAAACGGTCGATTTCGTCCCCAACTACGACGGCAAGGAAAAGGAGCCGTCGGTCCTGCCGACCCGCATCCCGAACCTGCTGATCAACGGCGCCTCCGGCATCGCGGTCGGCATGGCCACCAACATCCCGCCGCACAACATCACCGAAGTGATCAATGGCGCGCTGCACGTGCTGCACAACGCCGAATGCACGGTGGATGAACTGATCGAAATCATCCCGGCACCGGACTTCCCGACCGCCGGCATCATCTATGGCGTTTCCGGCGTACGCGACGGCTACCGCACCGGCCGTGGCCGCATCGTGATGCGCGCCCGCACCCATTTCGAGGAATTCGGCAAGGACCACCGCAGCGCCATCATCGTCGACGAGCTGCCGTATCAGGTCAACAAGAAGTCGCTGCTGGAGCGCATCGCCGAGCTGGTGCGAGACAAGAAGCTGGACGGCATTTCCGACATCCGTGACGAATCCGACAAATCCGGCATGCGCGTGGTGATCGAACTGAAGCGTGGCGAAGTGGCCGACGTGGTGCTGAACAATCTGTACAAGCAGACCCAGCTGCAGGACACCTTCGGCATGAACATGGTGGCGCTGGTCGATGGCCAGCCGCGCCTGCTGAATCTGAAGCAGATGCTGGAGTGCTTCCTGTCGCACCGCCGCGAGGTCGTCACGCGCCGCACCGTGTTCGAACTGCGCAAGGCGCGCGAGCGCGGCCACGTGCTGGAAGGGCTGGCGGTGGCGCTGGCCAACATCGACGATTTCATCGCCATCATCAAGGCGGCGCCGACGCCGCCGGTGGCCAAGGCCGAGCTGATGGCGCGCGCCTGGGATTCGTCGCTGGTGCGCGAGATGCTGGCGCGTGCCGACACGGCGGAAGCCGGCGGCATCGCTGCCTTCCGTCCGGAAAACCTGCCGCCGCATTACGGCATGCAGGGCGACGGTCTGTACAGGCTGTCCGACGACCAGGCACAGGAAATCCTGCAGATGCGCCTGCAGCGCCTGACCGGCCTGGAGCAGGACAAGATCGTCAACGAATACAAGGAAGTGATGGCGCAGATCGCCGATCTGCTCGACATTCTGTCCAAGCCGGCGCGCGTGACCGCGATCATCGGCGACGAGCTGACCGCCGCCAGGAACGAATACGGCGAAGGCAGCAAGGATGTGCGCCGCTCGCAGATCGAACTGAATCCGACCGATCTGGCCACCGAAGACCTGATCACGCCGCAGGACATGGTGGTGACGCTGTCGCATACCGGCTACATGAAATCGCAGCCGGTGTCGGAATACCGCGCGCAGAAGCGCGGCGGCCGCGGCAAGCAGGCGACCGCGACCAAGGAAGACGACTGGATCGACCAGCTGTTCATCGCCAATACCCACGACTACATCCTGTGCTTCTCCAATCGCGGCCGACTGTACTGGCTGAAGGTATGGGAAGTGCCGCAGGGCTCGCGCAATTCGCGCGGCCGGCCGATCGTCAACATGTTCCCGCTGCAGGACGGTGAAAAAATTACCGTGATCCTGCCGCTGTCCGGCGCCAACCGCAGCTTCCCGGAAGACCGCTACGTGTTCATGGCGACTTCGCTCGGCACCGTCAAGAAGACTTCGCTGGCCGATTTCCGCAATCCGCGCAAGGCCGGCATCATCGCGGTCGATCTGGATGACGGTGATTTCCTGATCGGCGCCGCGCTGACCGATGGCCGTCAGGACGTGATGCTGTTTTCCGATGCCGGCAAGGCGGTGCGTTTCGACGAGAACGACGTGCGGCCGATGGGACGCACCGCGCGCGGCGTGCGCGGCATGAATCTGGAAGAAGGGCAGGGCGTGATCGCGATGCTGGTGGCGGAAAACGCCAACGACCAGCAATCGGTACTGACCGCGACCGAGAACGGCTACGGCAAGCGTACGCCGATCGTCGAATACACCCGCCACGGCCGTGGCACCAAGGGCATGATCGCGATCCAGACCAGCGAACGCAACGGCAAGGTGGTGGCGGCGACGCTGGTGCAGGCGAGCGACGAAATCATGCTGATCACCACCGGCGGTGTGCTGATCCGCACCCGGGTGGCGGAAATCCGCGAAATGGGCCGCGCCACCCAGGGCGTGACGCTGATCGCGGTCGAGGACGGCACCCGGCTGTCCGGCCTGCAGCGCGTGGTCGAGTCCGATGTCGAGGACGAGCGCGACGCCGGCGACGCGGAGGAATGATGGCGCCGGTCTACAATTTTTCCGCCGGCCCGGCGGTGCTGCCGAAGGAGGTGCTGCAGCAGGCCGCCGACGACATGCTGGACTGGCACGGCAGCGGCATGTCGGTGATGGAAATGAGCCATCGCGGCAAGGAATTCGGTTCGATCATCGAGGCCGCCGAAGCCGATCTGCGCGAACTGCTGGCAGTGCCGGACGACTACCGCATCCTGTTCCTGCAGGGCGGCGGCATCGGCGAGAACGCCATCGTGCCGCTGAATCTGCTCGGGCGCGCGGCGCAGCCGGCGGTGGTCGATTTCATCCATACCGGCTCGTGGTCGGGCAAGTCGATCAAGGAGGCGCGGAAATACTCTGCGGTCAACGTCGCGGCTTCGTCCGAAGCGTCCGGCTTTACCGCCATCCCGCCACGCTCCGAATGGAAGCTGTCGGCCAATCCGGCCTATGTGCATCTGTGCACCAACGAGACCATCGGCGGCGTCGAATACCATTTCACGCCGGAAGTCGGCGCCGACACCAACGGCGCGCCACTGGTGGCCGACATGTCGTCGCACATCCTGTCGCGCGTCATCGACGTGTCGAAGTTCGGCGTCATCTACGGCGGCGCGCAAAAGAACATCGGCCCGGCCGGCCTGACGCTGGCGATTGTGCGTGCCGACCTGATCGGCCAGGCGCTGCCGATCTGCCCGTCGGCGTTCGACTGGAAGCTGGTGGCCGACAATCAGTCGATGTACAACACGCCGCCGACCTACGCGATCTATATCGCCGGGCTGGTGTTCCAGTGGCTCAAGCGCCAGGGCGGCGTGGCCGCGATGGAACGCCGCAACATCGACAAGGCGGCACTGCTGTACGACTTCCTCGACGCCAGCGATTTTTACCTGACCCGGGTCGAGCCGACCTGCCGTTCGCGGATGAATGTGCCGTTCTTCCTCGCCGACGAGGCGCTGAACGAAATCTTCCTGGCCGGCGCCAAGGAGCGCGGCCTGCTGCAGCTGAAGGGCCACAAGTCGGTCGGCGGCATGCGCGCGTCGATCTACAATGCGATGCCGGTCGAGGGCGTGCAGGCGCTGATCGACTATCTGCGGGACTTCGAAACAACGCGCGCCTGAGCGCGCTCCGCCGCCCGCCATTCCGCGCGGGCGGCGCTTCTCTCCATCAGTCATTTCCATGAGCGACGACAAACTCCAACCCTTGCGGGCGCAGATCGATGCGATCGATGCGCAGATTCTCGACCTGTTGAACCGCCGTGCGCGCGTGGCCCAGGAAGTCGGCCACGTGAAGGCGCTGACCGATGCGCCGGTGTACCGGCCGGAGCGCGAAATCCAGGTTCTGCGCAGCGTCGCCGAACGCAATCCCGGCCCACTGCTCGGCCGCGACGTGCAGGTGATCTTCCGCGAAATCATGTCGGCCTGCCGGGCGCTGGAAAAGCGTCCGGTGGTGGCCTTTCTCGGCCCGGTCGGCACCTTTAGCGAGCAGGCGGTGTACCAGCAGTTCGGCCATAGCGTCGAAGGCCAGCCGTGCAATTCGATCGACGAGGTATTCCGCGCGACCGAGGCCGGTACCGCCGAATTCGGCGTGGTGCCGGTGGAAAATTCCGCCGAAGGCGCGGTCAATCGCACGCTCGACCTGCTGCTGCAGACCACGCTGACGATCAGTGGTGAAGTGTCGATCCCGGTGCATCACAGCCTGATGACCAGGAGCGGTTCGATGCAGGGTGTCGAGCGCATCTGCGCGCACGCGCAGGCGCTGGCGCAATGCCAGGGCTGGCTGAATCAGAATCATCCGACCGTGCGCCGGCAGGCAGTGGTGTCGAATGGCGAGGCGGCGCGGCTGGCCAGCGAGGATCCGACGGTGGCGGCGATCGCCGGCGAGATCGCCGGTCAGCACTACGGCTTGCAGGTGGTCAAGGGGCACGTGCAGGACGATCCGCACAACCGCACCCGTTTCGCGGTGATCGGCCGCCTGCGCACCGCGCAAAGCGACCGCGACCAGACCTCGCTGGTGCTGTCGGTGCCGAACAAGGCCGGTGCCGTCTACAAGCTGCTGGCGCCGCTGGCCGCGCATGGCGTGTCGATGACGCGCTTCGAATCGCGTCCGGCCCGCATGGGCGCCTGGGAATATTATTTCTACGTCGATATCGAAGGCCATGCCGAGGATGCGAAGGTGGCGCGGGCGCTGGCGGAACTGAAGGAAAATGCCGCTTTTTTCAAGGTGCTCGGCTCCTACCCGGTCAGCCTGTAATCGCCAGCGCGCCGTCCGGCGGCTGGATCGTTCAATGTTTTTGGAGTCACCATGTCGATTCAATTCGGACCAGAATATGTGCGGGCCATCGCTCCCTATCAGGGCGGCAGGCCGATTTCCGAAGTCGCGCGCGAGTTCGGCCTCGACGAGGCGGCGATCGTCAAGCTCGCTTCCAACGAAAATCCGCTCGGCATGGCGGAGTCGGCGCAGCGGGCGATGCTGGCGGCGGCTGCCGACGGCGCCCGCTATCCGGACGGCAACGGCTTCGAGCTGAAGGCGGCGATCAGCGCCCGCCACGGCGTGCCGGAAGACTGGATCACGCTCGGCAACGGCAGCAACGACATCCTGGAACTGGCCGCGCACGCGCTGGTGCAGCCGGGGCAGTCCACGGTGTTTTCCGAATATTCGTTCGCCGTCTATCCGCTGTCGACGCAGGCGGTCGGCGGCCGCGCCATCGTGGTGCCATCGAAGGCATACGGGCATGACCTCGATGCGATGGCGGCGGCGATCGCCGCCGATACCCGGATCGTCTTCATCGCCAATCCGAACAATCCGACCGGCACCTTCCTGCCGGCAGCGCAGATCGACGCCTTTTTGAAGAAGGTGCCGCCGCAGGTGGTGGTGGTGCTGGACGAAGCCTACAACGAATACCTGGCGCCGGAACTGCAATACGATTCGGTCGCCTGGGTGCGGCAATACCCGAACCTGCTGGTCTCGCGCACGCTGTCCAAGGCCTTCGGGCTGGCCGGGCTGCGGATCGGCTTCGGCATCGCCCAGCCCGGCCTGACCGATCTGCTGAACCGCATCCGCCAGCCGTTCAACGTCAACGCGCTGGCGCAGGCGGCGGCGATCGCGGCGCTGAAGGATCAGGCTTTCCTGCAGAAAAGCGCCGCCGTCAACCGCGAGGGCTACCAGCAGCTGACCCGGGCGTTCGACGCGATGGGACTGGAATACGTGCCGTCCTACGGCAATTTCGTGCTGGTCAGGGTCGGCGACGACGATGCCGCCGGCGCCCGCGTCAATCTGGCGCTGCTGAAGCAGGGCGTGATCGTGCGGCCGGTCGGCAACTATGGCTTGCCGCAATGGCTGCGCATTTCGATCGGCTTGCCGCAGGAAAACGCCGCCTGCATCGCCGCGCTGAAGCACGCGCTGGCTTAGCCACTGGAGCGGACCGAGCATGACAGCCGCCTCGATTTCCGTTCCGTTCGTGCTGGACAAGGTCGCGATTTTCGGCGTCGGCCTGATCGGCGGTTCGTTCGCGCTGGCGCTGCGCCGCGCTGGTGCGGTACGCCAGCTGGTCGGTGTCGGCCGCAGCGCCGCGCCGCTGGCGCGCGCGCGCGAACTCGGCATCATCGACGTCGCCAGCACCTCGGTGGAACAGGCAGTGGCGCATGCCGATCTGGTGCTGATCGCCGCGCCGGTGGCGCAGACCGGCGCCATCCTGAGCGCGATCGAACCGCATCTGGCGCCCGGCACCGTGATCAGCGATGCCGGCAGCACCAAGAGCGATGTGGTGGCGGCGGCGCGCGCGGCGCTGGGCGCCAGGGTCGGACAGTTCGTGCCCGGCCATCCGATCGCCGGCCGGGAATCGAACGGGCCGGACGCGGCGCTGGCCGACCTGTATGTCGGCAAGAAGGCGGTGCTGACGCCGCTGCCGGAAAATCCGCCGGCCAGCGTCGAGCGGGTGGCGGCGGCCTGGCGCAGTTGCGGCGCGCTGATCCACCGGTTGTCGCCGCAGCAGCACGACCGGGTATTTGCCGCGGTCAGCCATCTGCCGCATCTGCTGGCGTATGCGCTGGTCGATGAGCTGGCGCGCCGGCCGGATGCGGCGACGCTGTTCGACTACGCCGCCAGCGGTTTTCGGGATTTCACGCGGATCGCCGGCTCGTCGCCGGAAATGTGGCGCGACATCGCGCTGGCCAACCAGCCGGCGCTGCTGGCCGAGCTGGACGCCTATCTGGCGCAACTGGCGCAGTTGCGGCAATTGCTGGCCGACGGCAACGGTGACGGCATGGCGGCGCTGTTCGGCAATGCCCAGCACGCCCGCCAGGAATGGGCGCGGCGGATCGAGGCGGCGGAGCAGCAACAGACCCAGGGCGGCGACTGATGAAAAGCCATTTCCCTTCCTTTCTCGATCTGCAGCCGGTGCTGCGCGCGCATGGCACGCTGGCCTTGCCCGGTTCCAAGAGCATTTCCAACCGCACGCTGCTGCTGGCCGCGCTGGCGCAGGGCGAAACCCGCATCCTCGATCTGCTGGCGTCGGACGATACGCTGGTGATGCTGCTGGCGCTGCAAAAGCTCGGCGTGCATTGGCAGCAGGCTGGCGCCAGCCGCGAATACACGGTGCAGGGCATCGACGGCGCCTTTCCGGTGCATCAGGCCGATTTGTTCATGGGCAATGCCGGCACCGCGATCCGGCCGCTGACGGCGGCGCTGGCGGTGCTGGGTGGCGATTACACGCTGCACGGCGTGCCGCGCATGCACGAGCGGCCGATCGGCGATCTGGTCGAGGCGCTCAATACTGCCGGCGCGCGCATCGACTACACCGGCGTGGCCGGCTACCCGCCGCTGCACATTCACCGCGGCCGGCCGGACGGCCAGCAGCTGCGCGTGCGCGGCAATGTGTCGAGCCAGTTCCTGACCGCGCTGCTGATGGCGGCACCGTTGCTGGCGCGCACCGCGCCGGCGCGGGTCGAGGTGATCGGCGAGCTGATTTCCAAGCCCTACATCGAGATCACGCTGAAGCTGATGCGCCGCTTCGGCGTCGAGGTCGAGCGTGATGGTTGGCAGGCGTTCATGGTGCCGGCCGGCGCGCGCTATCGCAGTCCGGGCACCATCCACGTCGAGGGCGATGCCTCGTCGGCCTCGTATTTCCTGGCGGCCGGGGCGATCGCCGGCGGCCCGGTGCGGGTGACCGGGATCGGCGCCGACAGCATCCAGGGCGACGTGCGTTTCGTCGATGCGCTGCGCCAGATGGGCGCCACGGTGCGCTTCGGCGACAACTGGATCGAGACCGAATCGAACGGCGCGCTGCGCGCCATCGACGCCGATTTCAACCACATCCCGGACGCCGCGATGACCATCGCGGTGGCGGCGCTGTACGCCGACGGTCCCAGCGTGCTGCGCAACATCGGCAGCTGGCGCGTCAAGGAAACCGACCGCATCGCGGCGATGGCGACCGAACTGCGCAAGCTCGGCGCCGAGGTCGAGGACGGGCCGGACTTCCTGCGCATCGTGCCGCCGCCGGTCTTGCGCGCCGCCGCCATCGATACCTACGACGACCACCGGATGGCGATGTGCTTTTCGCTGGCCTGCCTGGACGGCGCCGCGCGCCAGGGCACGACGCTGCGCATCAACGATCCGGGCTGCGTCGCCAAGACTTTCCCGGACTACTTCGACGCCTTCGCCTCGATCTGCAAGGGCGAGCTGTTTTGACCGGGAAAATACCTTCATGACAACATACTGGGTGGAGCATTTTTGAAATCGGGCGCCACGCCTGCGGGAAATGGCCTGTTTTTGCCTATACTCCCCCCTATTTTGAATTGATCATTACGGAGTACAGCAACATGGCCGCCGACACCATTCCCGTCATCACCATCGATGGCCCGACCGCTTCCGGCAAGGGCACGGTGGCGCAACTGGTGGCCGACCGGCTCGGCTTCCACTACCTCGATTCCGGCGCGCTGTACCGGCTGACCGCGCTGTCGGCGCTGCGCGGCGGCGTCGCGCTGGACGACGCGCCGGCGCTGGCGGCGCTGGCGGCGGCGCTGCCGTGCCGCTTCGCCAGCCAGCGCATCTGGCTCGGCGACGAGGATGTCGGCGACGCCATCCGTGCCGAGCAGGTCGGCAACGCCGCCTCGCGCATCGCCGCGTTGCCGCCGGTGCGGCAGGCGCTGGTGGCGCTGCAATTGCGCTTCCGCGCCGCACCGGGGCTGGTGGCCGACGGCCGCGACATGGGCACGGTGATTTTCCCGGACGCGGCGCTCAAGGTTTTTTTGACGGCAAGCGTCGAGGCGCGTGCGAACAGGCGCTATAAGCAATTGATTGACAAGGGTTTTTCTGCTAATATGCAAGACCTTTCAAAGGATTTGGCGGAACGGGACGCGCGCGATGCGAATCGCGCCGCCGCCCCGCTGAAACCGGCGCAGGATGCGCGCCTGCTCGATACCTCCGACATGACCGCCATGCAGGCGGCCGAACGGATACTCGGCTGGCAGCGCGAAACCGGCGCGCATCCGGCCTAGCCGTCGCGCACCGCAGTCGTCGCAATCGTAGTTGTAGTCGCAGTGCCGTTGGTGCCTGACCGGATGCAAAGTCCGGCCGGGCTTTGATAAACCTGACCCAATCCTCGTCGTCGCTTCATCGTTGTGGCGTCCGGCGATATTGGCCCACCCCAAAACTTTTACTCTTATGTCTACTGCTGTCATCTCCCAGGAAACCCCGGGCATGGAAAGCTTCGCCGCCCTTTTTGAAGAATCGCTGACTCGTCAGGACATGCGCTCCGGCGAAGTGATCTCGGCCGAAGTCGTGCGTCTCGACCACAATTTCGTGATCGTCAACGCCGGCCTGAAGTCGGAAGCCTTCATTCCGATCGAAGAATTCAAGAACGACAATGGCGAACTCGAAGTCAATGTCGGCGACTTCATTTCTGTGGCGATCGAATCGCTGGAAAACGGCTTCGGCGACACCATCCTGTCGCGCGACAAGGCCAAGCGCCTGGCTTCCTGGCTGGCCCTGGAAAAGGCGATGGAATCCGGCGAAATCGTCACCGGCACCGTCAACGGCAAGGTCAAGGGCGGCCTGACGGTCCTGACCAACGGCATCCGCGCCTTCCTGCCGGGTTCGCTGGTCGATACCCGTCCGGTCAAGGACACCACGCCGTACGAAGGCAAGACCCTCGAATTCAAGGTCATCAAGCTCGACCGCAAGCGCAACAACGTGGTGCTGTCGCGCCGCGCGGTGGTGGAAGCCTCGATGGGCGAAGAGCGCGCCAAGCTGCTGGAAACCCTGAAGGAAGGCACGATCGTCAACGGCGTCGTCAAGAACATCACCGACTACGGCGCGTTCGTCGACCTCGGCGGCATCGACGGCCTGCTGCACATCACCGACCTGGCATGGCGCCGCGTGCGTCACCCGTCCGAAGTGCTGTCGGTCGGCCAGGAAATCACCGCCAAGGTGCTGAAGTTCGATCAGGAAAAGAACCGCGTCTCGCTCGGCGTCAAGCAGCTCGGCGACGATCCGTGGATCGGCCTGGCGCGTCGCTACCCGCAGGGCACCCGCCTGTTCGGCAAGGTCACCAACCTGACCGACTACGGCGCCTTCGTCGAAGTCGAACAGGGCATCGAAGGTCTGGTGCACGTTTCCGAAATGGACTGGACCAACAAGAACGTGGCGCCGAACAAGGTCGTGCAGCTGGGCGACGAAGTCGAAGTCATGGTGCTGGAGATCGACGAAGACCGCCGCCGCATCAGCCTCGGCATGAAGCAGTGCAAGCCGAACCCGTGGGACGATTTCGCCGCCAGCCACAAGAAGGGCGACAAGGTGAAGGGCGCGATCAAGTCGATCACCGACTTCGGCGTGTTCATCGGCCTGCCGGGCAACATCGACGGCCTGGTGCATCTGTCCGACCTGTCCTGGACCGAAGCCGGCGAGGAAGCCGTGCGCAAGTTCAAGAAGGGCGACGAACTGGAAGCCGTGGTGCTGGCGATCGACGTCGACCGCGAGCGCGTCTCGCTCGGCGTCAAGCAGCTGGAAGGCGACCCGTTCAACAACTACACGGCAATCAACGACAAGGGCGCGATCGTCACCGGTACCGTCAAGTCGGTCGAGCCGAAGGGCGCCGTGATCGCGTTGAACGACGAAGTCGAAGGCTATCTGCGTGCCTCGGAAATCTCGCGCGATCGCGTCGAGGATGCCGGTACGCACCTGAAGGTCGGCGACACCGTCGAGGCTTTGGTCCTGAACATCGACCGCAAGGGCCGCAGCATCCAGCTGTCGATCAAGGCCAAGGACAACGTCGAAGCCCAGGAAGCGATGAACAAGATGGCGGCCGATTCCAACGCCGCCTCCGGCACCACCAGCCTCGGCGCGCTGCTGAAGGCCAAGCTCGACAACAAGGGCTAAGGGCCGTCGCTGTCCATGACGAAGTCGGAATTGATCGCCCGTCTGGCCGAGCGTTATCCGCAACTGGTAACCAAGGATGCGGATTACGCGGTCAAGACCATCCTCGACGCCATGGCCGATGCGCTGGCCACCGGTCAGCGCATCGAGATCCGCGGTTTCGGCAGCTTCGCGCTGAACAGCCGGCCGCCGCGGATCGGGCGCAATCCGAAGTCGGGCGACAAGGTGATGGTGCCGGAAAAGCGGGTGCCGCACTTCAAGCCGGGCAAGGAATTGCGCGAGCGCGTCGATGCGATGGTCGGGCAGCCGATCAAGGAAGACTGAGCGTCATGCGCGCAGCCCGGCCGCCGGCCGGCTGCGCGCGGCAAAACCCGGAATGGCATCCTCGGATGCCATTTTTTTTGCTGGCGCCGCTCCCCGCCGGCAGGCGGATGTGGCCCGATTCGCCGCAACTCGGCCGTTGCCGCCATCTCGTTTCACGTACAATTTCGCTTGACCGATCAACCACCAACAAGGAACAGACGCCATGAAAATCATCGTCAGGATCATCGCGGTGCTGATCTTTATCGTGTTCTTCGGTTTCGCATTGAAAAACACCCAGGAAGTCGCGCTGCGCTTCTTTTTCGATTACGAGCTGCACGGCCCGCTGGTGCTGGTACTGCTGGGCTTTTTCGCGATCGGCGCGGTGCTCGGCGTGCTGGCGATGACGCCGACGGTGTTCCGCCATCGCCGCGAAGCGTCGCGGCACAAGAAGCAGATCGCCACCCTGCAGAAGGAGGCCGACGCCCAGCATCTGGCGCGCGCCTATCCGCCGCAGCCCGACAGCATCCTGCATCCGTGACGACACGAGTGCTTTCTTCATTGGCCGGGTATGGAATTTGAAATCTGGTGGCTGCTGGGCATCCCGGTGTTCTTCGCGCTGGGCTGGATCGCCGCGCGGGTCGACATCAACCAGCTGGTGTCGGAGTCGCGCAGCCTGCCGCGCGGCTATTTCAAGGGCCTGAACTTCCTGCTCAACGAGCAGCCGGACAAGGCGATCGACGCCTTCATCGAAGTGGTGCAGCTGGACCCGGAAACGGTCGAGCTGCATTTCGCGCTCGGCAACCTGTTCCGCCGCCGCGGCGAAACCGAGCGGGCCATCCGGGTTCACCAGAATCTGCTGGCGCGCCCCGATCTGGCGCCGGAACAGCAGATGCAGGCGCAATACGAACTCGGCCAGGATTATCTGAAGGCTGGCCTGCTGGACCGCGCCGAGGAGTCGTTCAACCTGCTGGCCGATACGTCGTACGGCGCGCAGGCGCGGCGCGCGCTGCTGGAAATCTACCAGCGCGAAAAGGAATGGCCGCGCGCGATCGAGGCGGCGCGGGCGCTGCAGGAAGCCGGCGCCGGCGGCCGCCAGCGCGAGATCGCGCAGTTCTATTGCGAGCTGGCGCAGGATGAACTGGTACACACCCACCCGGAGGCGGCGATCGCCTGGCTGGAGAAGGCGCTGGCGGCCGACCGCATGAGCGTGCGCGCGACGCTGCTGCTGGGTGACGCCCAACTGGAGCGCGGCGACATCGAGGCGGCGCTGTTGACCTGGCGCCGGGTCGAGCAGCAAAGCGTGCCGCACGTGGCGCTGGTGGCGCAGCGGCTGATGGACGGCTACCGCGAGGTCGGCCGCGCGCAGGAAGGCTTGAATCTGCTGCAATCGTATCTGGCGGAAGCGCCGTCGGTCGATCTGCTGGAAGTGGTGTTCAAGGCGATGCTGGAACTGGACGGCGTCGATGCCGCCAACCAGCTGGTCAGCGACGAGCTGCGGCGCACGCCGACCCTGCTCGGCCTCGATAAATTGCTGGAAGCGCGGCTGATGGAAGCGCGCCCGGAAGTGCGGCCGGAACTGTCGCTGGTGAAGAATCTGGTGCACGGCTACGCGCAGAAGCTGGCGCGCTACCAGTGCGGCCACTGCGGCTTCAAGGCACGCCAGTTCTACTGGCAGTGTCCGGGCTGCAGCGAGTGGGAAACCTATCCGCCGCGCCGCACCGAAGAATTGAATGTAATGAACTGATTTCCAATCGAAGGGCCGAGCGCGGCGCGCCATGCGCTGCGGTATCGCCCGCACACGACACGACACCATGAAAATCACCATCATCGGCACCGGCTACGTCGGTCTGGTCACCGGCGCCTGCCTGGCCGAACTCGGCAACGACGTTTTTTGCCTCGATGTCGATCAGGCCAAGATCGACCTGTTGAATCAGGGCGGCATCCCGATCCACGAACCGGGACTGGCGGAAATCGTCGCGCGCAACCGCGAGGCCGGCCGTCTGCGGTTTTCCACCGACGCCGCCGCCAGCGTCGCCCACGGCGAAGTGCAGTTCATCGCGGTCGGCACGCCGCCCGACGAGGACGGTTCGGCCGACCTGCAATACGTGCTGGCGGCGGCGCGCAACATCGGCCGCCACATGACCCGCTTCACGGTGGTGGTGGATAAATCGACGGTGCCGGTCGGCACCGCCGACAAGGTGCGGGCGGCGATCCAGGCCGAACTCGGCGCACGCGGCGCGCAGCACGCGGGAACGCCGTTCTCGGTGGTGTCGAATCCGGAATTCCTGAAGGAAGGTGCGGCGGTCGAGGATTTCATGCGGCCCGACCGTATCGTGATCGGCTGCGACAACAGCGCCGACGGCCAGCGCGCGCGCACCTTGATGACCCAGCTGTATACACCGTTCAACCGCAATCACGAGCGCACCTTCTGGATGGACGTGCGTTCGGCCGAATTCACCAAGTACGCGGCCAATGCGATGCTGGCGACGCGCATCTCGTTCATGAACGAACTGGCCAATCTGGCCGATCAGGTCGGCGCCGACATCGAGGCGGTGCGGCACGGCATCGGTTCCGATCCGCGCATTGGCCGCAGCTTCCTGTACGCCGGCTGCGGCTATGGCGGCTCGTGCTTCCCGAAGGACGTGCAGGCGCTGGAAAAGACCGCGCGCGACCACGGTCAGGAGCTGCTGATCCTGCGCGCGGTCGAGAGCGTCAACCACCGTCAGAAGCACGTGCTCGGCAACAAGATCGTCGGCCGTTTCGGCGAACGGCTGGACGGACGGCATTTCGCCGTCTGGGGGCTGGCATTCAAGCCGAATACCGACGACATGCGCGAGGCGCCGGCGCGCGTGCTGCTGCGCGAACTGGTCGAGCGCGGCGCCACCGTCGCGGTCTACGACCCGGTGGCGATGGACGAGGCCAGGCGCGTGCTGGCGCTGGATTTCTCCGGCGCGCCGGCGGCGCTGGAGCGTATCCGTTTCGCCGACAGTCCGATGGATGCGCTGACTGGCGCCGACGCGCTGGCGATCGTCACCGAATGGAAAGCTTTCCGCAGCCCGGATTTCGGCCAGCTGCGGCAGCTTCTGAAGGAGCCGGTGATCTTCGACGGCCGCAACCTGTTCGCGCCGGACGTGATGGCGCATGCCGGTTTTGAATACCACGGCATCGGTCGTTCGGTGCTGACGCGCGCATGAACGCCGCCCTGTCCCAGGCGCTGGAGAGCGCGCGCATCCTGGTCGCCGGCGACGTCATGCTGGACCGCTACTGGTTCGGCGAGGTCAACCGTATTTCGCCGGAGGCGCCGGTGCCGGTGGTGCGCGTCGAAAAGCGCGAGGAACGGCTGGGCGGCGCCGCCAACGTCGCCCGCAACATCGCCGCGCTTGGCGCGCAAGCCGGCCTGCTCGGCATCGTCGGTGGTGACGAGGCCGGCGACGCGGTCGAACAGATGTTGCACGGCGCCGGCATCCGCAGCCATCTGCAGCGCGATCCGGCGATTTCCACCATCATCAAGCTGCGCGTGATCGGCCGCCAGCAGCAGCTGCTGCGCATCGACTTCGAGCATCCGCCCGGTGAACTGGTGCTGCGCGACAAGCTGACGCAGTTCAACGCGCTGCTGCCGCAACACGATCTGGTGGTGCTGTCCGATTATGCGAAAGGCGGGCTGGCCGAAGTTGCACGGATGATCGCCGCCGCGCGCCAGCTCGGCAAGCGCGTGCTGGTCGATCCGAAGGGCGACGATTTCTCGATCTATGCCGGTGCTTCGCTTCTGACACCGAACAAGGCCGAGCTGCGGCATTGCGTCGGCGGCTGGAGCAGCGAGGCCGATCTGACCGAAAAGGCGCAGCGGCTGCGGCAGTCGCTCGGCCTGGAAGCGCTGCTGCTGACACGCTCGGAAGAAGGGATGTCGCTGTATTCCGAACAGCAGGTGTTGCACATCCCGGCGATGGCGCGTGAAGTCTACGACGTCTCCGGCGCCGGCGACACGGTGATTGCCACGCTGGCGGTGATGCTGGCGTCCGGCATGGCGCTGGCGGACGCAGTGGCGCTGGCCAACCGCGCCGGCGGCATCGTGGTCGGCAAGCTCGGCGCCTCGACCGTCAGCCGCGAGGAATTGTCGATCTGATACCGCCGAATTACACTATTCACACGCCGGATTCGGTTGCCGGCGCAACCCGTTACCGGAGAATGTCGATGCTGAAGACACTGTTGCTGGGCCTGGCCATTCTGGCGGCGACGATGGGGCTGGCCTTGGCCCAGGTGGAGGTGAATCAGGCCGACCAGGCGGCGCTGGATGGCATCAAGGGCATCGGCCCGACCATTTCCAAGCAGATCCTCGACGAGCGCAAGAAGAACGGCGAGTTCAAGGACTGGGCCGATCTGCAAAAGCGCGTGCGCGGCATCGGCGACGCCAATTCGACCCGGCTGTCGGAGGCCGGCCTGACCGTCAACGGCCAGCCGAAACCGAAGTCCGGCGCCAACTCTGGCAAGTAACCGGCAAGTCGCCGGCATCGCCTCCCGCCAACCCCGCGCCATCGCGGGGTTTTTCATGGGCGCGGCCGGCGGCGGCGCCCGGCGCCGCTCGGCGTCTGGGATTAGAATGGCATTTTTGTAATCGGACCAAGCCATGTCTTACCTGACTATCGAAAACGCGGTCGGCAACACGCCGCTGGTGCAAATCAGACGCATGCTCGGCGAGCAGGCCGCCAAGCGCAACAACGTGATTCTGGCCAAGCTGGAAGGCAACAACCCGGCCGGCTCGGTCAAGGACCGCCCGGCGCTGGCGATGGTCAAGGGCGCCGAGGAGCGTGGCGAGATCAAGCCGGGCGACACGCTGATCGAAGCCACCAGCGGCAATACCGGCATCGCGCTGGCGATGGCGGCGGCGGTGCGCGGCTACAAGATGATTCTCCTGATGCCGGAAAACCTGAGCGCCGAGCGGCGCCAGAGCATGGTCGCTTATGGCGCCGAAATCATCCTGACGCCGAAGGCCGGCGGCATGGAATACGCGCGCGATCTGGCCGAAAAAATGCAGAAGGACGGCCGCGGCCGGATTCTCGACCAGTTCGCCAATCCCGACAATCCGCGCGCCCACTATGAAACCACCGGCCCGGAAATCTGGCGCGACACCGAAGGCCGCGTCACCCATTTCGTCAGCGCGATGGGCACTACCGGCACCATCATGGGCGTGTCGCGCTATCTGAAGGAACAGAATCCGCAGATCCAGGTGGTCGGCGCCGAGCCGGCCGAAGGCTCGCAGATTCCCGGCATCCGCAAGTGGCCGGAAGCCTATCTGCCGAAGATCTACGAAAAATCGCGCGTCGACCGGCTGGAAACGGTGACGCAGGCGGACGCGGAGCACATGGCGCGCCGGATGGCGGCGGAGGAAGGAATCTTCGGCGGGATTTCAGCGGCGGGCGCGCTGGCGGTGGCGCTGCGGATCGCCGAGGAAACGGAAAACGCGACGATCGTGTTCGTGGTGTGCGATCGCGGCGATCGCTATCTGTCTACCGGCATCTTCCCCGCCTGAGGCGGGGAAGTGCAGGCCAGGGAGTCGCTTACGACTCCTTGGCGCCGTTATCCTTCGGCTTGAACTGCTTGTCGCTGATACGGAATTTCTCGCGGCGGTCGCCCATCAGGATGCGCAGTTCGCGGATGCTCAGGTCGCTGACCTCGTGCATGCGGATCAGCAGCGAGGCGCCGACCGGCAGGCGGCGATGGCGGATCTTGCTGATCACCGGCGGCGCCACTTCCAGCGCGCGCGACAGCGCCGCGTCATTCTTCAGGCTCAGCTTTTCGATCAGAGAATCGAGCAGGTGATTCGGATCGTAGGCGACCTGGTCGGCGAGCTTGTTGCTGGGAGCGGTGGTGGGGTTGTCGTTGGGAGTGGTATTCATGGTATTTGCCAATTCCATCATGGAAAGTACGATGCGAAGGAATGACGAAAGTTCATTTCATTCCAATCAAGTTAGAACGTGTGCGACTTCGAAAAGTTGCAAAGCATCATCGGATTATATTGAAAAAGCCGGCGGGAATATTGTTGTTTGGCAATATATTACAAAATTCCCATCACTCCCTGCCGTTTTTCCGATGACTGCTGATAGGACGCCCGATCCGGCAACAAGTTGCAAATATCCAATTCGATTTTAGTAACAGGGCCGGTGGTCACCTTTGATCCGCCGCAATGCGTGGCCGCAATCATGGCGGAAAACAAGATTTCGTTAAAAACCGGCTAACTTCTCTTTTTTTCGGCGAGATTCGGTCAAAAGCGCCGATAGCCATTCCAGTAAAAAACCTTCCCCCTCACTTTTCCGGCGGCCCGAATCCATGATCGGCCAGGCGTTCGTGTCCGAGCGCCTGCAGGGTGCGGATGTTGCGCTCGAAGATGTCGGCGGCTTCCGGAAAGGCTTCGACCGCGCGCGCAACGCTGTCTTCGCGCAACAGATGCAGGGTCGGGTAGGGCGAGCGGTTGGTGTAGTTCTCGATATCGTCCGGGGCGCTGCCGGCGAACTGGTAGTCCGGGTGGAAGCTGGCGACCTGGATTTCGCCGGTCAGCCCCAGTTGTTCGACGGCGGCATCGGCCACATCGAGAAAATCGTTGTAGTCGAGGAAATCGTTCAGTGCCTGCGGATGGATCAGCAGCGTGGTGTCGATCTGCTGCGGATCGGCGGCGGCCAGCGTCTGCAATTCGTCGAGCAGCGCCGCCAGCAGCTGTTCCGGGCTGGTGGCGTCGCTGACGACGTAGCGGATCTGCTGCTTCGCATGCACCGCCTTGGCGAACGGACACAGGTTCAGGCCGATCACTGCCTGCTCCAGCCAGTGGCGGGTGGCGGCGATGATGCGGTCGTGTTCGGTGGTGGTATCGGCGGGCATGGCGGACTCGGTAACGGTGTGCTTGAGCATATGTGGCCGGATGGCGCCAATGCAAGCGGAGCCGCTCGCGCCCGCGACCGGGAGCGGGGTGCTATGCTTCGCGCCGTTCGTTCCTTCCCGGATTTTTCCATTTCCCCTCATGGCCCTCAAAGCAACCATTTTCAAGGCGGAACTGCAAATCGCCGATACCGATCGCCACTATTACCAGGAGCATGCGCTCACACTCGCCCGCCATCCGTCGGAAACCGACGAGCGGATGATGGTGCGGCTGCTGGCGTTCGCCCGCCATGCCGACTTGCGGCTGGCGTTCGGCAAGGGCTTGTCCGATGCCGATGAGCCGGACCTGTGGCAAAAGGATCTGACCGGCGCGATCGAGCTGTGGATCGAAGTCGGCCTGCCGGACGAGAAGCGCATCCTGAAAGCCTGCGCCCGTGCGGCGCAGGTGGCGGTGTACTGCTACGGCCCCACCGCCGCGCTGTGGTGGAGCCAGGTCGGTCCGAAGCTGGAGCGGGTGCGCAATCTCGGCGTCTGGTCGCTGCCGGTGCCGGCCACGCAGGAACTGGCGCGGCTGGCGCAGCGCACGATGCGGCTACAGTGCTCGATCGATGCCGGCGGCGTCTGGCTGCGCGACGACAGCCGCGAGGTGGAGATCGAAGCGCAGGCACTGCGGCTTCCCGATTCCCGATGAATGTGGGAGTATAAGCAAAAACCTGGCGGCTGACGCCCGCCACAGGCTGTCTATGTGGGGAGTATGTGATTCAGTGGTTGCGCGCGGTGCGGATCGCGCGGGCCAGATCGACCACCGACATCGCGTAGAAATAGCTGCGGTTGTAGTAGGTGATGGCGAAGAAGTTGGTGGTCGCCAGCCAGTATTCGGACGGCTCGCTGCCGTTCTGCAGATCGACCAGCCCATAGGGCATGTCCGGCAGCGGCTCGATCGCCGGATGCACGCCGGCGGCGCGCAGCTGTTCCAGCGTATAGCTGGCCTTCAGGCCCTGGCCGATCATCGCTTCCCAATCGTGCCGGCCATCCTGCTCGATCGTGGCCGGGAATACGGTCGGCTCGCCGCTGCGCCAGCCATGCAGCAGCAGGAAATTGGCGATGCTGCCGATCGCGTCGGCCGGCGAATTGCGCAGGTCGATGACGTTGTCGGAATCGAAATCGACCGCGTAGCGCATGATGCTGCCGGGCATGAACTGCGGCAGGCCGATGGCGCCGGCATACGAGCCGATCAGCGTGAACGGATCGATGCCGGACTGCCGCGCGAACAGCAGCGTGTTTTCCAGCTCGCCGCGGAAATAATCCATGCGCGCGTCGCGGTTCGGCGTATCCGGATAGTCGAAGGCCAGCGTCGCCACCGAATCCATCACGCGGAAGTTGCCGGTATTGCGGCCGTAGATGGTTTCGACGCCGAGGATCGCCACGATGATTTCGGCCGGCACGCCGAAGCGCTGCTCGGCCTGCGCCAGCTTGTCGGAATACTGGTTCCAGAAGCGCACGCCGGCGTTGATGCGCAGCGGCTCGACGAAACGGGCGCGATAGGCGGCCCAGTTCTTCGGCTGGCCGGGCGGCGCCGGCTGCATCAGCCGGATCACCGAATCGAGATGGCGCACCTGACTGAACAGCCGTTGCAGTTCGGCGCGGTCGAAACCGTGCAGCTCGACCATGCGGTCGATGAATTGCCCGACTTGCGGCCAGCGTGTGCTGTCGGCGAAATCGCCTGGCGCGGTCGCGGCGGCCGGCGGCCGGGGTTGTTGCGCCCTGGACGTCTTGCGGGCGGTCTGGTGTGCCGGCGCGTCGGCCGCCAGGTTGTGGGCGTTCAGGCCGCTGCAGGCGGCCAGCGCCAGCGGCAGCGCCGCCAGCAACGGCAGGCGGCGGCAGGATTCGACGAGGTTCAGCGGCATCGGTTCAGCAGGGTCTTGAGTCGGGACAGGGCGGCGGCGCGTTCGGCGGCCGGATTGCCGCGCGGTGCGCCGTAGCGCAGCGCCTCGTACAGTTGCAAAAATTGCGCGGCGGCGTCGCGGCTGGCGGCCGGCAGCGGCGCTTGCGGCGCCGTCAGGCGCTGGCGCCAGGCGCGCGGACCTTCGTGGATGCGGCGTGCCAGTCCGTGCCGGGCCAGGCGCCGTGAAAGCGCCGAGTATAGCGCATCGACGGCATCGCCCCGGCGCCGCCGCAGCAGTTGCGGTGCCAGCATCAGCGCCAGCAGCACGCTCGCCGACAGCGCCATCAGCAGCGCCAGCTGGCGCCAGTCCGGCTCCCTGAAGCCGAGTCCGCGCAGCAGCGCCCGCTGGTCGTCGCTGCCGTAATTCAGCACCCACTGGTTCCAGGCGTTGGTGGCGGCGTCCCAGCCGGCGCGCAGCCGCTGCCAACGGGATAGCCATGAATTTTCGCCGGCATCCAGCTGCAGCAGTCCGCCCAGCAGCGGCCGTGGCAGCGCGCCGGACAGGTTTACCTCGATCCGGCTCGGCGCCACCGCCGCGGTCGGATCGACGCGGCTCCAGCCGTGGCCGTCGATCCAGATTTCGGCCCAGGCGTGGGCATCCGACTGGCGCACCGTCATGAAACCGTCGATCGGATTGATGTCGCCGCCCTGATAGCCGGTCACCACCCGCGCCGGCACCTCCATCGCCCGCATCAGCACCACGAAGGCGCTGGCATAGTGCTCGCAGAACCCGGCGCGGGTCGAGAACAGGAATTCGTCGATGCCGTCGGCGCCCAGCAGCGGCGGCTCCAGCGTGTAATGGAAATCCTCGGTGCGGAAATGCCGCAGCACCCGCTGCGCCAGCTGCGCGGCATCGCCGCCCCGGGCGCGCAGCTGGCGCGCGAACTCCAGCGTTTGCGGATTGCGGCCGGGCGGCAGTTGCAGCCACGGCTGCAGCAGCAGCGGCGACTCGATCGGCTCCAGTTCGAAATCCAGGTAGGACACGGCGTCGTAGCGCAGCCGGCGCGTGATCGGCTGGACGGCCAGCAATTCGCGCTGCTCGCCGAGCCGGGCGCGGTTGCCGCTCAGCGTCGGTGCCGCCGCCGCCGTCTCCAGCGCGAACAGCCAGCGCTGGCCGTGCGGCTCCAGCGTGACTTGATAGCGCAGCGGCGCGCCGTGGGAACGGAATGGCGCCGGCTGGCCGGTCGCCAGCGGCGGCCGCAGTTCGCTCCAGACACGGCCGTCATAGCGGCCCAGCACCGGGCCGCGCCAGTAGCGCCGCGCCGGCGGTGGCGGCGTGCCGTCGAAGCGGGCGCGGAAGGCGATGTCGTCGGACAGCGCCAGCCGCGCGATCGCGCCCGGTTCCATGCGGTTCGACAGGCCGCTGCGGCCAGCCTGCGCATCGCTCGGCAAGCCCCACAGCGGCCCCTGGATGCGCGGGAAGAACAGGAAGAACACCAGCGCCAGCGGCAGTGCCAGTCCGAACACCGTGGCACCCAGTCGCAGCCGTCGTGCCAGCGGCGGCACCGCGCCGGTGTACTGGAAGCTGATCTGCGCCACCAGCAGCGCCACCAGCGCCGCCGTCATCCACAGCGCGGTGGCGATCGACTGCGAGTAGAAGAAATTGGTCAGCAGCACGAAGTAGCTCAGGAACAGCACCACGAACAGATCGCGCCGGGCGCGCATTTCCAGCAGCTTGAACGCCAGCAGCAGCACCAGCATCGTCACGCCGGCGTCGCGGCCGAACAGCGTGCGGTGATGCAGCCAGACCCCGGCCATCGCCGCCGCCGCCAGCGGCAGCAGCAGCCAGTGCGACGGCAGCCGATTGCCGCGCAGCGTGATCCAGCCGCGCCATGCCAGCAGCAGCGCGCACAGCAGCGTGGCGCCGAGCGGCAGATGGCCGGCATGCGGCACCAGCACCAGCAGGCAGCCGAACAGCAGCAGCAGCGTGTCGGATTTGTCGCGCGACATCGGCCGCGCCGGCGGCAAGGGCAGCGGCAGCTTCATCGGTCGTCCTGATACAGTGCCAGCGCGCGCAGGCAGGCGTCGCGGTGGGCGGCGCCGCGCGCCGCCGGATAGTCGATCGCGCCGAGCCGGAACGCATACGGCGCGCCGCGCGCGTCGGCTTCCAGTACCCAGCGCGTCAGCCGCGCCAGCTTGTGTTCCAGTTCCAGCGTCGGCGGCAGCGCGGCGAAATCGAGGCACAGTTCGGTGCCGCCGCCGCCGTCGAACTGCTTGGTTACCAGCGCGCCGCCGAGCGCCGGATCGAGCCGGGCGATCTGGCGCCAGGCCAGATGCTTCAGCGGATCGCCGGCACGGTAGCCGCGCACGCCAGCGAAATCGTCGGCGCCATCGCCGTCGTGGCCGTCGGCGCGCAGGCTGCCGGCCAGTGGCAGCGGCGGCGCCTCCCGTTCCGGGCGTGGATACACCAGCGCCGCCAGCTGCGGCCGCCAATAGCTCCAGGCGCGCACCAGGCCGAGCGGATAGCGCGTCTGCAGCCGCACCGGCGGCGCCATGCGCCAGCCGCGTTCGAAGGTCGGCGCGGTCAGCGTCACCGGCTGGCTGCCGTGGCTGGCAACGTCGGCGGCGTGCTGCGGCGCTGGCACCGGCTTGCCATTGGCGCCATCCACATCGACATCGACGAAGCCGAGCCACAGTGCATAGCGCGGATGGCGGCGGCGGTTGATCAGTTGCAGTTCGAAGCTGGCTTCCTCGCCGGCGAATACCGGCGCCGCCCGTCCCGGCGCCAGATGCAGATGGGCCAGATTGCGGAACGCCAGCAGGATGTCGATCACGCCGCAGGCGGCTAGCAGGAAAGTCAGCGCGAAGCCAAGGCTGAGCGCGTAGTTGACCGAGGCGATGAACAGGATCGCCAGCAGCAGCAGGAAGCCGAGCCCGGCCTGGCTCGGCAGCACGAACACGCGGCGATGACCGAGCCGCACTTCGCCGGGCTCCGCCGGGCCGCGGCGGAACAGCCAGCGGTGCCAGCGGCGGCGCAGCCTGCCTGCCATCGCCGGGCTGCTCAGACCGCGACCGACTGCAGCAGCCGCAGCACCAGATCGCGACTGCCGCCGGTGTGGCCGCCGGTGGATTTCAGCGGCCGCAGCCGGTGCGCGGCGACCGGCACCGCGACCGCCTGCACGTCTTCCGGGATCACGTGGTTGCGGCCTTCCAGCGCCGCCCAGGCGCGCGCCGCCTGCAGCAGCGCCAGCGCCGCGCGCGGACTCAACCCCTCGGCGAACAGTTCGCGCTGGCGCGATGCCTGCGCCAGCGCCTGCACGTAATCGATCAGCGCCGGCGACACGTGAATCTGCGCCAGCGCCGCCCGCGCCTCCAGCAACTGCTGCGGCTGCATCAGCGCCGGCAGCGCCTTCAGCAATGCGCGCCGGTCCTCGCCGGCCAGCAGCGCGCGTTCGGCGGCGGCGTCCGGATAGCCGAGCGAGATGCACATCAGGAAGCGGTCCAGCTGCGATTCCGGCAGCGGGAAGGTGCCGATCTGGTGGCCCGGATTCTGCGTGGCGATCACGAAGAACGGTTCCGGCAGATCGCGCGTGACGCCGTCGGTGCTGACCTGCCGCTCCTCCATCGCTTCCAGCAGCGCCGATTGGGTTTTCGGCGTCGCCCGGTTGATCTCGTCGGCCAGCAGCACCTGCGTGAACACCGGGCCGGGGTGGAACACGAAGCCGTTCTTTTCGCGCTCGTACACCGAGACGCCGATCACGTCGGCCGGCAGCAGATCGCTGGTGAACTGCACGCGGGAAAAGCGCAGCCCGAGCGCGGTCGCCAGCGCATGCGCCAGCGTGGTCTTGCCGACGCCCGGCACGTCCTCGATCAGCAGATGGCCGCCGGCCAGCAGGCAGGCCAGCGCCTGCCGTATCTGTTCATCCTTGCCGACCACGATCTGGCCGACCCGTTGCGCGACTGCGTGAATTTTGCTGAACATCGATGCTTCCGCGACGGCGCCAACCGGCAGCGGTTTCTTGGTTAAACTACCGGGATTCTATTCGAGAAACCCCGGCCCGGCCGCTTGCGCGGCAGAGCCTTGCCATCGCTGCCGCCATGACTACCGCCGTCTATACCCATCCCGAGTGCAGTCGCCATGAAATGGGTTCGTGGCACCCGGAATGTCCGGAGCGGCTGCAGGCGATCGAAGACCAGCTGATCGCCAGCCGCATCGACGGCTTCCTGCAGCGGCGCGAGGCGCCGGCGGTGGACGTGGCCGAACTGCGGCGGGTGCACAGCGACAGCGCGATCGGGCTGGTGCGCGACAACCTGCCGCGTCCCGGCGGTGAATCGGCGTATTACCCGCTGGACGGCGACACCTCCCTGAACGTCCACAGCTGGGATGCGGCGCTGCACGCCGCCGGCGCCGCGGTGGCGGCCACCGACGCGGTGCTGGCCGGCGAGATCGACAATGCCTTCTGCGCGATCCGTCCGCCCGGCCACCATGCGCGGCCGTCGATGCCGATGGGCTTCTGCCTGTTCAACAACGTCGCCGTCGCCGCCCGCCATGCGCTCGAGGTGCATGGGCTGGAGCGGGTGGCGATCGTCGATTTCGACGTGCATCACGGCAACGGCACCGACGAAGCCTTCGCCGCCGATCCGCGCGTGCTGATGGTCAGCTTTTTCCAGCACCCGTTCTATCCATACAGCGGCAGCGGCGAACATCGCGCTAACGCCGTCAACGTGCCGGTGCCGGCCTACAGCGACGGCGCCGTGGTGCGCCAGCTGGTCAGCGAGCAATGGCTGCCGGCGCTGCACGCGCAGCGGCCGCAGATGATCTTCATCTCGGCCGGCTTCGATGCCCACCGCGACGATGAAATGGCGCAGATGAAGCTGGTCGAGGCCGACTACGCCTGGATCACCGCGCAGGTGATGGAAGTGGCGCGGCAGTATGCGCACGGCCGCGTGGTCAGCTGCCTGGAAGGCGGCTACAACCTGTCGGCGCTAGGGCGCAGCGTGGTGGCGCACCTGAAGGTGCTGGCGCAGCTGGAATGAGGCGCGGCGCCGGCCGCCGGTAACAATGCCGGGCCGGCCGGATTGCGCGCACGGCGGCCGCATCTTGCCGCACAATGGCTCTGCCGGAGGAGTCTGGCCGGCATCGTTCGTCTGGTTTCCGATTTCGTCCACTACCGTGCCATCGCCATGAATCCCTTCAATCTCGGACTCGACCGCAACGTCGCCAACCATGCGCCGCTGACCCCGCTGACCTTCATCGAACGCGCCGCCGCCGTCTCGCCGCAGCGGCTGGCGGTGATCCACGGCGCGTTGCGCCTGAGCTGGCGCCAGCAGTACCAGCGCGCGCCGGCTGGCGTCGGCGCTGGTCGCGCGCGGCATCGGCGAGGGCGATACGGTGGCGGTGATGCTGCCGAACACGCCGCCGATGATCGACGCCCATTTCGGCGTGCCGATGACCGGCGCGGTATTGAATACGCTCAACACCCGGCTGGATGCCGAGGCGATCGCGTTCCAGCTGACGCATGGCGCCGCCAGGGTGGTGATCGTCGATCGAGAATTTGCTGCGACGATGGCGGCGGCGCTGGCGACGGTGCCGCAGCCGGTGCTGGTGATCGACGTCGATGACGCCGAATACGACGGTCCCGGTGCGCGCATCGGCGCAATCGAATACGAGCAATTCCTGGCCGGCGGCGATCCGGATTATGCCTGGCGCAATCCGTCCGACGAATGGAACGCGATCGGCCTGAACTACACCTCCGGCACCACCGGCAATCCGAAGGGCGTGGTGGTGCACCATCGCGGCGCCTACCTGAACGCGGTGTCGAACATCATGGTGTGGTCGCTGCCGCGTCATCCGGTGTATCTGTGGACCTTGCCGATGTTCCATTGCAACGGCTGGTGCTTTCCGTGGACGGTGGCGGCGCAGGCCGGCGTCAACGTCTGCCTGCGGCGGGTCGAGGCGCCAGCGATCTGGAACGCGATACGCGAGCACAAGGTCACGCACTACTGCGGCGCGCCGATCGTGCAGAGCCTGATCCTGAACGCGCCGCCCGAGCTGCGCCAAGGCGTCACGCATCAGGTGTCGGCGATGGTGGCCGGCGCCGCGCCGCCGGCGGCGATGATCGAGGGGATGGAACAGCTTGGCTTCGACCTGACCCACGTCTATGGCCTGACCGAAGTCTACGGGCCGGCGGTGGTCTGCGAAAAGCAGCAGGAATGGGACGCCGCCGACATCGGCGAGCGCGCCCGGCTGAACGCCCGCCAGGGTGTGCGCTATCCGCTGGAGGAAGCGGTGACGGTGCTGGACCCGGAAACCATGCGGCAAGTGCCGGCCGACGGCGAAACCATCGGCGAGATCATGTTTCGCGGCAACATCGTGATGAAGGGCTACCTGAAGAACGAGGAAGCGACGCGGGAAGCCTTCGCCGGCGGCTGGTTCCATTCCGGCGATCTGGCGGTGATCCACCCGGACGGCTACATCAAGATCAAGGATCGCAGCAAGGACATCATCATTTCCGGCGGCGAGAACATTTCCAGCATCGAGGTCGAGGACGTGCTGTACCGCCATCCGGCGGTGCTGGCCGCCGCCGTGGTGGCGATGCCGAGCGAGAAATGGGGCGAGACGCCGTGCGCCTTCATCGAACTGCGGCCCGGCGCGCAGGCCAGCGAGCAGGACATCGTCGCCCACTGCAAGCAGCATCTGGCCGGCTTCAAGGTACCGCGCGCGGTGGTGTTTACCGAGCTGCCGAAAACCTCGACCGGCAAGATTCAGAAATTTGAACTGCGCCAGCGCGCCGGCTCGATGAGCGCGATCGACGTCTGACCGTGGCCGGCGCCAGCCCGTAAAATAACGCCTCTTTTTTCCGCAGCAAGGTTCGCATGTCCATCCAATGGTTTCCCGGTCACATGAACGCCGCCCGCCGCCAGGCGGCCGAGGCGATGGAAAAGACCGACCTGGTGATCGAGGTGCTGGATGCGCGGCTGCCGCAGGCCAGCTGCAATCCGATGATCGAGGAACTGCGGCTGCATCGTCAGCGACCCTGCCTGAAAATCCTCAACAAGAGCGACCTGGCCGACCCGGCCGCGACGCAAGCCTGGCTGGCCTTCTACAACGCCCAGAAGAACGTGCAGGCGGTCGCGCTGTCGTGCAAGAAGCCGGCCGATGTCGCCAGGGTGCCGAAGCTGTGCATGGGGCTGGCGCCGCATCGCGGCACCGCGCTGAAACCGCTGCGCATCATGATCATGGGCATTCCCAACGTTGGCAAATCGACGCTGATGAATGCACTGCTGAAGCGGCGCGTCGCCAAGGTCGGCGATGAACCGGCGGTCACCAAGGCGCAGCAGAAACTCTACCTCGGCAACAACATGGTGCTGATCGACACGCCCGGCATGTTGTGGCCAAAGATCGAGCACGCCAGCGACGGCCTGATGCTGGCCGCCAGCCACGCGGTCGGCAGCAATGCGCTGATCGAGGAAGAAGTCGCCACCTTCCTGGCCGGCCTGCTGCTGCAACGCTATCCGCAATTGCTGGCGGCGCGCTACGGCCTGCGGCCGGAGGAAATGGATGGCGTCGCCGTGGTCGAAGCGGTCGCGCAGAAGCGCGGCTATCGCTTGAAGGGCGGCGCCCTCGACCTGGAAAAAGCCGCGCACACGCTGCTGCTGGATTACCGCAGCGGCGCGCTCGGACGCATCAGCCTGGAAACGCCGGCCTCGCGCGAACAGCTGCTGGCGCAGGCGCGGGAGCAGATTGCGGACGCCGCGCCCGCCGTCGCCGCCAGTCAGGCCGATCCGGAAAACTAGGGAGTATGCGTTAAAAACTCTTTACTGGTGCCCGCTACAGCGGGGCATCATGTTGAGTATATCGATCCGTGCGCGGCCGGCGCCGGATTTTTTCAGGAACGTTCTTGCAGCAATGCATTCAGGAGCCGCCATGTCCGCCGCCGCCACGCCCTACGTATTGAAGACCGCCGCCGACGGCGTCGTCACGCTGACGCTGAATCGCGGCGAGCGTTTCAACGCGCTGTCGGAACAGATGCTGGCGGCCTTGCAGGCCGAACTGGATGCGCTGGCCACCGACCCGCAAGCGCGCGTGGTGGTGCTGGCCGCCGCCGGCCGCGCCTTCTGCGCCGGCCACGACCTGAAGCAGATGATCGCCGGTGGCGATGCTGGCGCCGGTCCCTCGGCGGCCTACTACAACACGCTGTTCAGCCAGTGCAGCAAGCTGATGCTGAGCATCCAGCAATTGCCGCAGCCGGTGATCGCGCGCGTGCAGGGCATCGCCACCGCCGCCGGCTGCCAGCTGGTGGCGATGTGCGATCTGGCGGTGGCGGCCGATGATGCCCGCTTTGCGGTATCCGGCATCAACGTCGGCCTGTTCTGCTCGACGCCATCGGTCGCGCTGTCGCGCAACATCGGCCGCAAGGAAGCGATGGAAATGCTGCTGACCGGCGAATTCATCGACGCCGCCACCGCCCGCGAGCGCGGCCTGGTCAACCGCGTGGTCGCGGCCGACCAGCTGGACGCTGAAGTCGCCCGGCTGGCCGCCGCCATCATCGCCAAGCCGGCGGTCGCGGTGGCGATGGGCAAACGGCTGTTCTACCAGCAGCTGGAAATGGGCATCGCCGCTGCCTACCAGCTGGCCGGCCAGACCATGGCCTGCAACATGATGGACGCGACGGCGCTGGAGGGCGTGCAGGCTTTCGTCGAGAAGCGCAAGCCGGAGTGGCGCTAGAAGCCCGCTCCGGCCGGCGGATCAGGCGGAGCGCGGCGCGAAGGCGATGATCGCCATCCCCGCCAGGCTGACGCCGGCGCCGAGCACGTCCCACGCCGACGGCCGCACGCCGTCGATCAGCCACAGCCAGGTCAGCGCCACCACTACATAGACGCCGCCGTAAGCGGCATACACGCGCCCGGCCGCTGCCGGATGCAGCGTCAGCAGCCATGCGAACAGCGCCAGCGATAGCGCCGCCGGCAGCAGCAGCCACACCGAAGCGCCCTGCCGCAGCCACAACCACGGCAGGTAGCAGCCGACGATTTCCGCCAGCGCCGTCAGGACGAACAAGGCCAGTGTCCTGGCCGCGAACAGCGTGGTCATAGATGCGGGAAATCCGGGTTGTGCGCGACTTCCCAAAGAAAGCCGTCCGGATCGGTGAAGTAACCGGCATACCCGCCCCAATCGGTGGCCTGCGCCGGCTTGACCACGATGGCGCCGCCAGCCGCCGCCTGCGCCAGCAGAGCATCCACTTCCGCCGCCGAACCGACGTTGTGCGCCAGCGAAAACCCGGCGAAGCCGGAGCCGGCCGAAGGCAGCCCGGCATCGGCCGCCAGGTTTTCACGCGGCCACAGCGCCAGCCACATCTTACCCATGTCGAAGAAGGTCACCGATGGTGGCGTCGCCAGCTGCGGCAAGCCGAGGCCGTCGCGGTAGAACCGGGTCGCGCGTTCAAGGTCGGCGACGCCGAGCGTGATCAGGCTGATGCGGGGTTGCATGGTTTTCTCTCTGGTGAATGGACGGAGGGGGCGAGGTGGATACGGGACACCTAGCGAAGTTTAAAGCACACAGCGGGGATTGGAGTTGGTGGCGACTATTGCCAGAATTACCGGAAGTGCGCTATGAGGATAGTGCGTAATGTAGACTACAAAAATTGCAGGTCATGTCTGAATTAATCAGCGTTGAAAGGCACCTTACGGCCAGAAGCCGTCATTGAAAAATTTTGCCGTCAGCAGCCATTCTGGGCATTTTCCCCATGTGTACGGACGAAGCCATAGGTCCGCCGATAAACTGTTTGAGCGCACAGGAGCACAGCGAAGCATGGGCAAAGCACCCAAGTACTACATCAAAGGCAACTTGTCAGAAAAGCAGATTGAGGCCGACATCGCTTCGTATTTCGGTTGGTGTACACCGCCCGAGGAAGGCAGTCCGTTTCGGCTTTTAGATATAGACGAACAGCGTACCGGAGCTGACAAGCTTTTCGACCGCGCGGCTGCGATCTACATGCAGTTTAAAAAATCCTCTGGATTGAAGTCCACGGACGATGTGAAGCCCTCGATACGAAGGGGGCGAAGCCAGCTAGAGGACATTCGCGAGTTCCGTGCAAAGCACGACCTCGAACAAGACCCAACTCTTTTCTTTCAACTTCGAGAAAAGGCAAAGAACGCACACGACCTTCAGCACAACGTGTTGCTTAAATATGAATGCCCACTGTGGTCTCGTGCAATCTACGTGGCTCCGCTGCTGCTCGACAAGAATGCCTACCACTTAGCACTGCATAGCTCAACGCATAGATTCTTGCTTGACCCTTTCTATTACCAAATTCGACACTCGATCTATCAAAGGCACTGGGTCAGCCACTTCGGGGCTACCCCGTTTCTCCGAGAACACATCTCGATCCCGCCACACGAACGAGTCGCGGATCACAATCACTTCTACGCATACTCCGAGACAGGCGTTGACATCAGTTGGCACTCCCCGGACATCATTGATAGGGAGCCAAGCAGACTTTCAGATTTCATGGCATCGCTCTTCCGAACAGCGACAACAGAAAAGGAGGCAATGCTTCCCAAACGAGAGTTGGTTGAAAGAATCTCTGAGATCAGTTCCAACCTTGGCTTCCAAGATGAAAGCAAGACGCCCGACGACTCCCCACTGGAGTACTTCGGTAGGCACGGACGATGGCTGAGAGAAACACACGGAATTCGCCAATTCATTCTTCTAGGTAACTCCCAACGCCTTGATGAACTGCGCAGTGAGCTCTAACCTTTCAATCAACCGGACATGCCCCGACTTGCAGGGTCATGCTGGTTATCTCAAACGGTGAAGGTCCGCTTTTCAAATCTCTGACCGTCATCTTAGGTTCGAGAGAAGACATTGCGCATCATGTAGATTGGTGGCAGCTAAAGCCGACGTGCAGCTACTGGCTAGTTGTTCCCTACGGCAGCTTCACTCACAAAGCTGCCGTTTGATCAACAAAACGGCGAAGGACCGCTTTGGGTCGCTACCTGTCACTTAGCAGCGATCACCTCAAGTCCCGTTATGGAAACCGCATGAAAAAAGGGCCAGTAAATCACTGGCCCTTAACAATTGGCAATGCATCCCGGCGCGCACATTCCGACATCTTCCCAACCCGCTAACGTCAAAATATCAGCCGCACCCCGGCCCTTGTGATGCCACCCGAAACCGCTTACCAGGCGGCGATCACCGAGTTCTTGAACTGATCGGTGATGTATTGCTTCACTTCCGGGCTGTGGTAGGCCTTCAGCAGCTTGGCGACCCAGGGCTTGTCCTTGTCCTGGTCGCGCACCGCGATGATGTTGGCGTAGGGGCCTTTGGCGTCTTCGATGGCGATGGCGTCGCGGGTCGGGTTCAGGCCGGCGGTTTCGGCGAAGTTGCCGTTGATGACGGCGGCTTCCAGATCGCCGAGCGAGCGCGGCAGCTGGGCGGCGTCGAGTTCGACGATCTTCAGCTTCTTCGGGTTCTCGGCGATGTCCAGCGGCGTCGCCTTCAGGCCGGCATTGGCTTTCAGCTTCAGCACGCCCTGCGATTGCAGCAGCAGCAGTCCGCGGCCGCCGTTGGTCGGATCATTCGGCACGCCGACGCGGGCGCCCGGCTTCAGGTCGGCCAGCGACTTGATCTTCTTCGAGTAGACGCCCATCGGGAAGGTGACGGTATAGGCGACGCTGGTGAGCTTGTAGCCGCGATCCTTGACCTGTGCTTCCAGGTAGGGCAGGTGCTGGTAGCTGTTGGCGTCGAGGTCGCCGGCGGCCAGCGCGGCGTTCGGCTGCACGTAGTCGCTGAATTCGATGATCTGCAGTTGCAGGCCGTCCTTGGCGGCGACTTTCTTGACCACTTCCATGATCTGCGCGTGCGGGCCGGCGGTGACGCCGATCTTGATCGGCTTGTCCTGTGCCAGCACCGGCGCGGCGACGCTGATGGCGAGGCTGGTGGCGGCGATGAACTGGATGAGTTGACGACGTTTCATGTGCTTCCTTTCAATGGACGGGGATCACCCGGGGGAATGGGGTTAGCGGTGCGACAGGCGCCGTACCAGCGCGTCGCCGGCCATCTGCACCAGTTGCACGAAGACGATCAGGATCAGCACCACCAGCGCCATCACTTCCGGCAGGAAGCGCTGGTAGCCGTAGCGGATGCCGACGTCGCCGAGGCCGCCGCCGCCGATCGCGCCGGCCATCGCCGAATAGCCGACCAGGCTGACGAAGGTGATGGTCAGGCCGGCGACGATGCCGGGGAAGGCTTCCGGCACCAGCACCTTGAAGACGATCTGCGCGGTCGAGGCGCCCATCGCCTGCGCCGCTTCGACCAGGCCGCGATCGACTTCGCGCAGCGAGGCTTCCACCAGCCGGGCGACGAAGGGCGCGGCGGCGATGGTCAGCGGCACGATCGCGGCGGCGGTGCCGATCGAGGAGCCGACCACGAAGCGGGTGAACGGGATGATCGCCACCAGCAGGATGATGAACGGCGTCGAGCGCACCGCGTTGACCAGGATGCCGGTGACGCGGTTGAACAGCGGGCGCGGGACGATGCCGCCGCGCTCGGTCAGGTGCAGCAGGATGCCGAGCGGCACGCCGAGCGCGGCGCCGAGCAGGCCGGCGACGCCGACCATCAGCAGGGTTTCATAGAACGACTGGACGAACAGATCGAGCATTTCAGGCGACATGGTTCATTTCCTCCACGGTCACGCCATGCTGGCGCAGGAAGGCCATCGCCGCCTCGATGTCGGCGGCGGCGCCGCTGGCCAGGATCGCCAGCGAGCCGAAGGCCTGGCCCTGAATTTCGTCGATCTGGCCGTGCAGGATGTTGAAGTCGAGGCCGTGGCGGCGGATGGTTTCCGACAGCAGCGGCTGATCGACACCGGCGCCGGTGAAGGCCAGCCGGTACAGCCGCGCGGCGCGGCCGTCGGTGCTCGGCTGCGCCAGCCGCGCGCGCACCCGCTGCAGCACACCGGGCGGTAGTTCCTGCGAAATCACGTCGCCGATCAGCGCCCGCGTCACTTCATGCTGCGGCTGGCGGAACACGTCCAGCACCGCGCCCTGTTCGACCACGCGGCCGGCTTCCATCACTGCCATGCGGTCGCAGATCGACTTGATGACTTCCATCTGGTGCGTGATCAGCACGATGGTGAGGCCCAGTTCGCGGTTGATCCGTTGCAGCAGTTCGAGGATCGCGCGGGTGGTTTCCGGGTCCAGCGCCGAGGTCGCTTCGTCCGACAGCAGCACCTTCGGGTCGTTGGCCAGCGCGCGGGCGATGCCGACGCGCTGCTTCTGGCCGCCGCTGATCTGCGCCGGGTAACGGTCGCGCAGCGCGGTCAGCCCGACCAGTTCCAGCAGCGGCGCCACCTTGCGTTCGATCTCGGCCTTCGGCACGCCGGCCAGTTCCAGCGGCAGCGCGACGTTGCCGTACACGGTGCGCGAGGACAGCAGGTTGAAGTGCTGGAAGATCATGCCGATCTCGCGCCGCGCGCGGCGCAGTTCCGGTTCCGGCAGCGCGGTCATGTCGCGCCCGGCGACCAGCACCCGGCCGGCGCTCGGCCGGTTCAGCAGGTTCAGCGTGCGCACCAGCGTGCTCTTGCCGGCGCCGCTACGGCCGATGATGCCGAAGATTTCACCCTGGCGGATCGACAGCGTGACGTCGCGCACCGCCTCGACCGGACCGTTGGGGCCGGGGAAGCGTTGCGATACTGACTGTATTTCGATCATGGAGGTCCAGACAAAAAGGCAGCAGCCCGTCGTTTCCGGCGCGCTGCTGCCAACAAATTCCGAATGAGGGATTATAACGATATTGCACTGCAACAATAACGATATTTTCCGGATGAAGTCATTACCAGAGGCTATATCGGCAATCCGGTCATATCCTGTACTTGCCTTTGCCGCCGCCCGGAAACGTGGTTTGTGCAAAGCACAAAAAAACCCGCAAGCAAGCTTGCGGGTCGAGGTTTCCGGCGGGCCCGAAGGGTGGCGCCAGCCGCGTGGCCGGCGCCGGCGGCAAAATTACATCATGCCGTCCATGCCACCCATACCGCCCATGCCACCCATACCGCCCATGCCACCGGCGGCCGGCTTGTCTTCGGCGATTTCGGCCACCATGCAGTCGGTGGTCAGCATCAGCGAAGCGATCGAGGCGGCGTTCTGCAGCGCCGAACGGGTCACCTTGGTCGGGTCCAGCACGCCCATTTCGACCATGTCGCCGTAGGTGTCGTTGGCGGCGTTGTAGCCGAAGTTGCCCTTGCCTTCCAGCACCTTGTTGATCACCACCGAGGCTTCTTCACCGGCGTTGGTGACGATCATGCGCAGCGGCTCTTCCATCGCGCGCAGCACGATGCGGATACCGGCGTCCTGATCGGCGTTGTCGCCCTTGACCTTCAGGCTGGAACGCGCGCGCAGCAGCGCCACGCCGCCGCCCGGCACGATGCCTTCTTCGACGGCGGCACGGGTGGCGTGCAGCGCGTCTTCGACGCGGGCCTTCTTTTCCTTCATTTCGACTTCGGTGGCGGCGCCAACCTTGATCACCGCCACGCCGCCGGCCAGCTTGGCCACACGTTCCTGCAGCTTTTCACGGTCGTAGTCGGAGGTCGCTTCCTCGATCTGCACGCGGATCTGCTTGACGCGCGATTCGATGTTGGCGGCCTGGCCGGCACCGTCGATCAGGATGGTGTTTTCCTTGCCGACTTCGACGCGCTTGGCCTGGCCGAGGTCTTCCAGCGTGACCTTTTCCAGCGTCAGGCCGACTTCCTCGGCGATCACCTGGCCGCCGGTCAGGATGGCGATGTCTTCCAGCATCGCCTTGCGACGATCGCCGAAGCCCGGCGCCTTGACCGCGCAGGTCTTCAGGATGCCGCGGATGTTGTTGACCACCAGGGTTGCCAGCGCTTCGCCTTCGATGTCTTCGGCGACGATCAGCAGCGGCCGACCGGCCTTGGCAACCTGTTCCAGCGCCGGCAGCAGGTCACGGATGTTGGAGATCTTCTTGTCGCACAGCAGCACGAACGGGTTGTCGAGGATCGCAACCTGCTTGTCCGGGTTGTTGATGAAGTACGGCGACAGGTAGCCACGGTCGAACTGCATGCCTTCGACGATGTCGAGTTCGTCGTTCAGCGACTTGCCGTCTTCGACGGTGATGACGCCTTCCTTGCCGACCTTTTCCATCGCTTCCGAGATGCGGTCGCCGATCGAGGTGTCGCTGTTGGCCGAGATCGAGCCGACCTGGGCGATTTCCTTCGAGGTGGTGCAGGGACGGGAGATATTCTTCAGTTCCTCGACGGTGGCGGCGACCGCCTTGTCGATGCCGCGCTTCAGGTCCATCGGGTTCATGCCGGCGGCAACCGCCTTCATGCCTTCGCGCACCAGCGCCTGGGCCAGCACGGTGGCGGTGGTGGTGCCGTCGCCGGCATTGTCGGAGGTCTTGGACGCGACTTCCTTGACCATCTGCGCGCCCATGTTCATCAGCTTGTCCTTCAGCTCGATTTCCTTGGCGACCGAGACACCGTCCTTGGTCACGGTCGGGGCGCCGAACGAGCGCTCCAGCACGACATTGCGGCCCTTCGGACCGAGGGTGACCTTGACGGCGTTGGCGAGGATGTTGACGCCTTCGACCATCTTGGCGCGGGCGGCATCGCCGAATACGACTTCTTTAGCTGCCATGTTTGTTGCTCCTTGAATTCGTTGGTGAGATCTTGCAATCCGTGGGGGCCTCAGGCCCCGAAAAGGGGTGGCGCTGCTGATGCAACGCGCTCACGTCGCTGGATCCCGGCGTGCGCCGGGATGACGCGGCGGTTTCCAAACGCCATGCGTCTGGAGCGTCGCATCACTTCTGGACGATCGCCATGATGTCTTCTTCGCGCATCACCAGCAGTTCGTCGCCTTCCACCTTGACCGCCTGGCCGGAATACTTGCCGAACAGCACGCGGTCGCCGACCTTGACGTCGAGCGGACGGACCTTGCCGTCTTCCTGGACCTTGCCGTTGCCCACCGCCAGGACTTCGCCCTGGTCCGGCTTTTCCGCCGCCGTTTCCGGCAGAACGATGCCGGACGCCGTCTTGGTTTCCTGATCGAGCCGCTTGACGATGACGCGATCGTGCAAAGGACGAAGGTTCATACAAACTCCTTTAAATTCAAAAATTGAAAGATTCGGCGGCGACTGGGCCGGCAGCCTGGGCGCCGGCGGAAAAGTTCCGCTTCGGGGTTGGAAGGCCAGGGAAGAATTGGCACTCTCCCCCAACGAGTGCTAAGTATAGGGATCGATATTTACGTTTTCAAGACCGCAACGACGAAAATTCTCGGTCCCGGCTTGTGCCAGCGCAGATGGACCGGCCGGCGGCACGACGTTGGTCTGCCGGTTTGGCGGAATGCGGCTACTATTGACACCGGCCGCCGGTATCGTACCGTCGGGCTGTTTTTTCCACGCAACTCTCCGCTCACGCATCAACTGGTTCATGTCATTGATGGAGAATCCCGGCGTTTCGAATTCCTTCCCCTTTCCCGGCGACAGCGCTGCCCATGCGCTGCTGCGCGAGCATGACTGGAGCCGCTCGCCGCTCGGCCCGCCGCAGGACTGGGCGCCGGCGCTGAAGACCGCGGTGCGGATGGCGCTGTCGTCCGGTTTCCCGATGTTCGTGGCCTGGGGCCGGGAGCTGCGCATGATCTACAACGCCGCCTATGCCGAGATTCTGGGCGGCCGCCATCCGCAGGCTTTCGGCCAGCCGCTGCGCGCCATCTGGGGCGACGCCGACGGCGTGCTGGATACGCTGCTGGACCTGGCCGCGGCCGGTTCCGGCCTGTATTGCGAGAACACGCCGCTGATGGTGGCGCGCGAGGGCCACGAGGACCGGCTGTGGCTAAGCTTTTCGCTGTCGCCGCTGCAGGATGATGCCGGCACCGACGCCGGCTTCTACGGCATCTGCACCGAAACCACCGGGCAGGTGCTGGCGCAGCGGCGCCAGAGTCTGCTGCTGGAGCTGGCCGACGCGCTGCGCGAGCTGTCCGAACCTGAGCGTATCTGCAGCGTTGCCGCCCGGCTGCTCGGCCGCTATCTGGAGGTGTCGCAGGTGCTGTTCGGCCGGGGCGCGTGGCCGTCGGCGCCGCTCGACTGGTTTGCCGGCTATTGCGCTGGCGGCGAACCGGCGGATGCCGGCTGGCGCGACATCCGCTTCGGCCTGCCGGACGTGGACGCGGCCAGCGGCGGGCGCACCAGCCGGCTGGTGGCCGAGGATCTGACGCGCGCGCCGTTTGCCGCCAGCGCGGCACGCGGCGGCTGGGAAGCGCACGCCGTTCGCGCCGCGGTGGCGGTGCCGGTGCCGCTGGATGGCGGACAGGCGCCGTTGTGTCTGCTGGTGGCGCAGGAGTGGCCGCGCCGCTGGAGCAATGCCGAAGTCGCGCTGATCGAGGAAATCGCGCTGCGGGTGGAGGGTGCGCTCAAGCTGGCCGGCGCCGAACAGGCGCTGCGCCACGTCGACGACGCGGTCCGGGCACGGCTGGTGTCCGAGCGCGATACCCTGCGCCAGCTGTTTTCCCATTCGCCGGATTTCGCTGCCGTGCTGCACGGTCCGCGCCACGTATTCGAGATGGCCAATCACTCGTACCGGCAACTGGTCGGTGGGCGCGAACTGATCGGCCGGCCGTTCGACGAGGCGCTGCCGGAATTGTGCGAGCAGGGCTATTCGGCGCTGCTGGACCAGGTGTTCGCCAGCCGCGAAGCCTTCGTCGGCCGGGAAATGCGCGCGCTGCTGCGACGCCCGCAAGTCGAAGCGCCGGAGCCGGCCTATCTCGACTTCGTGCTGCAGCCGATGCTGGATGCGCAGGGCGCGGTGCTGGGGATTTTCATGCAGGGTTATGAAGTCACCGCGCACCGGCAGGCGCGCGACGAAACCCGCATCGCCAACGAGCGCTGGAAGCTGGCGATCGACAGCACCGGCGACGGCGTCTGGGACTGGAGCGTGCGCGCCAACCAGATGGTGTATTCCAGCCGCTTCAAGGAAATCTTCGGCTATGCCGACGACCAGTTCCCGGACACCTGCGAAGCCTGGGAGAACCGCCTGCACCCGGACGACCGCCAGGAAATGACGCGCCGCGCCCGCGCCTGCCTGCGCGGCGAGGACACCGCCTTCCATGCCGAATACCGGATCCTGTGCCGCGACGGCAGCTGGAAGTGGGTGGAATCGCACGGCATCGTGGTGGCGCGCGACGACGATGGTCGTCCGACCCGCGCCACCGGCACGCTGACCGACATTTCGGCCAAGAAGCAGACCGAGGCGCAGTATTGGAGCCACGCCAATTTCGACACCCTGACCGGGCTGCCGAACCGCCGCCTGTTCCGCGACCGGCTCGACGAATCGGTCAAGAAGGCCGAGCGCAGCGGGCTCGGGCTGGCGCTGTTCTTCATCGACCTCGACCGCTTCAAGGAAGCCAACGACCTGCTTGGCCACGATGCCGGCGATCTGCTGCTGATCGAGGCCGGCCGCCGCATCGCCGCCGCGGTGCGCGCGGCCGACACGGTGGCGCGGCTCGGCGGCGACGAATTCACCGTGATCCTGGAAGAGCAGAGCGAGGAGGCGCATGTCGAGCGCACCGCGCAGAAGATCATCGAGGCGCTGGCGCAGCCGTTCCACATCGGTTCCGAGATCGTCTACCTGTCGGCCAGCGTCGGCATCACGCTGTATTCGACCGATGCCAATGCCTCCGAGGAACTGATCAAGAACGCCGATCAGGCGATGTACGCGGCCAAGAACGCCGGGCGCAACCGCTTCAGCTATTTCACCCGGGCGATGCAGGAGGCCGCGGACCAGCGCTTCCGCCTCGGCGGCGATCTGCGCCAGGCGCTCGACGAAGGCCGGCTCGACGTGCATTACCAGCCGGTGATCGATCTGGCCAGCGGGCGCATCGTCAAGGCCGAGGCGCTGGTGCGCTGGCGCCATCCGCGCCTGGGCATGATCGAGCCGGCGCAGTTCATCCCGATCGCCGAGGAAACCGGCCAGATCAAGAAGCTCGGTAATTGGGTGTTCCGGCAGGTGGCGGCCAGCAGCAAGCGCTGGAGCAGCGAGTTCGGCGCCACCTTCCCGATCTCGATCAACAAGTCGCCGATGCAGTTCATGACCTGGGACGAGGACGGCGGCTGGATCGAGCATCTGCGCGAGCTCGGCCTGCCGGGCAACAGCCTGGTGATCGAAATCACCGAGGGGCTGCTGCTGAATCCGTCGCCGGTGGTCACCGAGAAACTGGCGCGCTACCGTGCCGCCGGCGTCGAACTGGCGCTGGACGATTTCGGCACCGGTTATTCGTCGATGGCCTATCTGAAGAAATTCGACATCGATTATCTGAAGATCGACCAGTCCTTCATCGGCGGCATCACCGACGATGACGAGGATTGGGCCATCACCGAATCGATCATCGTGATGGCGCGCCGGCTCGGCCTGACGGTGATCGCCGAAGGAATCGAGAACCCGCGCCAGCGGGAGATGCTGGCGGCGGTCGGCTGCGATCTCGGCCAGGGCTACCTGTTTTCGCCGGCGCTGCCGGCGGCCGAGTTCGAACGGATGCTGCGCGCCGAGCGCCAGCCGGTCGGCCGGCTGAGTGCCACCAGCGATGCCGGCTAACGGCCGATCAGGCCGGCCGCGATGTTGACCGACAGGCCGACGATCGCGGTATTGAAGACGAAGGTCAGCACCGATTGCAGCAGCACGACGCGGCGCATGCGGCGCGACATCACCATCACGTCGGAAGTCTGCAGGGCCACCGCGATGGTGAACGAGAAGTACAGGAAATCGCCGTAGTCCGGATTGCCTTCCTGTTCCGGGAAGCGCAGCGGCCGGGCGCCGCCGGGACGGTAGAAGTGGCGCGCGTAGTGCAGCGTGAAGATGACGCCGACCAGCAGCCACGAGCCGGCCACCGTCAGCAGCGTGAACGCATAGCCGTGCCACGGCGGGCCGGACGGCGCGCCGCCGGCGCCGGCCAGCTCGAAGATGATCGCCGCCACGCTGGCCAGCGCGGCGATGCAGACCGTGACCAGCACCATGCCGGCCGATTCATCCTCGTTTTCCGCGCTGGCCTTGACCTGCGCCGGGCCGGAGCGTGCCATCAGCCATGTCATCAGCAGCAGATACAGCCAGACGCCGCCGTTCCAGCCGAGCAGTACGCGGGTCAGCGGGTCGAGCGTGGCCGGCGCCGCCAGGCCGGCGAGGAGGCCGGCGCCGATGCCGATCAGCAGGCGCGGATGATGGTGAATGACGGTGCGCAGTGGTCGCATGCGGAAAACCCGGTGAAGGACAGACGCACACGATAACAGCTTGACGTTTTCCGTTTTCCTTAAGTGCGGATTAAGTTTCGGCTCCTACGATGCAGGCACCTACCGATACACATGAAAGGAGCGCACCATGCATCGCAAGACTTTGCGCCGCGGCATCCTCGCGGCATCGATCGCCGCCATCCTGGCCGGCGGCTATGCGCATTTCAATCTGCCCGGCATCCGCGCGGCGCACGCGCTGCCGCTGCTGGCGCCGGCCACCCAGGCCAGCGCGCCGGCCAATCCGGCGGCTGCCGGCACGGTCGCGCCGGTGATCGCGCCGGTCGCCGATTTTTCCACCATCGTCGCCCGCTACGGGCCAGCGGTGGTCAATATCAGCGTCACCGGCGAGGCGGAGCAGCAGCCGGCCGCCGACACCCAGCCGGGCGTGCCGGGACTCGATCCGAATGATCCGTTCTACGATTTCTTCCGCCGTTTCGGCATCCCGCAGCAGGGCCGCGGCCAGGACCACCAGCTGGTGCGCGCCGAAGGTTCCGGCTTCATCGTGCGGCCGGACGGCCTGATCCTGACCAATGCCCACGTGGTCAACGGCGCCCAGGAAGTGATGGTCAAGCTGACCGACCGGCGCGAGTTCAAGGCCAGGGTGCTGGGCGCCGACAAGCAGACCGATGTCGCGGTGATCAAGATCGACGCCAGCAATCTGCCGACGGTGCAGCTGGGCGATCCGGACACCATCCGCGTCGGCGAGCCGGTGCTGGCGATCGGCTCGCCCTACGGCTTCGAGAACAGCGCCACCGCAGGCATCGTCAGCGCTACCTCGCGCTCGCTGCCGGACGATACCTACGTGCCGTTCATCCAGACCGATGCCGCCGTCAATCCCGGCAATTCGGGCGGCCCGCTGTTCAACCTGAAGGGGCAGGTGATCGGCATCAATTCGCAGATCTACAGCCGCACCGGCGGCTATCAGGGACTGGCGTTCGCGATTCCGATCAACGTCGCGATGGGCGTGTCGGATCAGCTGGTGCATGGTGGCAAGGTGACGCGCGGCCGGCTCGGCGTCGGCATTCAGGAAGTCAATCAGGCGCTGGCCGATTCCTTCGGCCTGAAGCAGCTGCAGGGTGCGCTGGTGTCCAGCGTCGAGCCGGACGGTCCGGCCGCGCGCGCCGGCCTGCAGCCGGGTGACGTGATCCTGCGCATGCAGGGCAAGGACGTGGCGCGCTCGTCCGATCTGCCGGCGCAGGTGGCGGCGCTGAAGCCCGGCACGGTGGCGACGCTGGAGGTGATCCGCGACGGCAAGCCGAAGACGCTGGCGGTGACCATCGGCGAGTTCAAGGACACCACGCTGGCGAAGAACAGCACGCCGCAGGACCGTCAGGGCCGGCTCGGCGTCGCGGTGCGGCAGCTGGCGCCGGAGGAACAGCGTCAGGCCGGCATTTCCGGCGGTCTGCTGGTGGAAGCGGCCGGTGGCGCCGCCGCCAAGGCCGGCATCCAGCCGGGCGACGTGATCCTGTCGCTGAATGGCACGCCGATCAGCAAGCCGGAGCAGTTGCAGACGCTGGTGAAGAAGGCCGGCAAGCACGTGGCGCTGCTGGTGCAGCGCGACGATGCGCGCATCTTCGTGCCGGTCGAGCTGGGGTAGCAGCTCAGGCGGCCGGCCGGCGCGCCCAGGCCAGCTGCGCCGCCGCCAGATCCTCGATGCCGGTGCCGACCGACTTGAACACGGTGATCTGGCCGGCATCGGCGCGGCCCGGATGGCGGCCGCCGGTCAGGTCGGCCAGTTCCGCCAGCAGGTCGGCGCGCTGCAACTGGCCGGCCGCCAGCGGTTGCAGCAGATCGCCGGCTTCGGCCAGCGTGCCGGCGAAGGTATCGACGAACACGGCGGCGCGCTGCAGGGCGCGGTGGTCGCATTCGCGCATGTCCGGCTTGAAGCCGCCGACCAGATCCAGATGGCTGCCGGGCGCCAGCCATTCGCCCAGCACGATCGGCTGCCGGCTGGTGGTGGCGCAGCTGATGATGTCGGCGCTGCCGACCGCCGCCGCCAGCGCCTCGGGCGCCACCGTTTCCAGCGTCGCCGCCGGCGGCAGCGCGTGCTGGCGCAATCGTTCCAGCGTCGCCCGCGCCTTGGCGGCGTCGCGGCCCCAGACGCGGATGCGCCGGATCGGCCGCGCCGCGCAGTGCGCCGCCGCCAGATATGGCGCCAGCGTGCCGGTGCCGACCAGCAGCAGTTCGGCGCTGTCGGCGCGCGACAGATAGCCGGACGCCAGCGCCGAGGCGGCGGCGGTGCGGCGCAGCGTCAATTCCTCGCCATCCATCAGCGCCAGCGGCATGCCGCTGGCCGCGTCGAACAGCACGAACACCGAATGCACCGTCGGCACCCCGCGCGCGGCGTTGCCGGCGGCCACCGTGACCAGTTTCACGCCCATCTTTGCGGCCGGCTGCCAGGCCGGCATCAGCAGCAGCACGGCGGCGTCGGCATCGTCCGGCGCCGGCCGGTGCACGTGGCGGGTGGGCGCCTGCATGGCGCCGCCGAAGGCGTCGCGCAGCGCATCGATCAGGGCGGGGTAGGGCAGGGCGGCGCGCAGCTCGGCACCGGTAACGAATGGAATCATCGGAAAAGGCCAGCGGAAAATCGGAAGTCCAGCGTAGCCAGCGGCGCCGCTGCTGTCAAATCGATGTCATCCGGGCAATTTAAAAATAGGGGGAGTATGCCGAAAAATCGGCCTGTTACGGGCGCCAGCCGCCCGGCTTCAAAAATGCTGGCGGGAGTATGTTGTAAAAATGCTATTCCGCCGGGGCTTTCTCGGCCCTGCGTCGCAGCCGGACCGGCGCGATCCTGACGGCGGCCTGGCCGAGCGGTACATCCGCCGGCGGCAACAGGCTGGCCAGCGTGCGCTGGTCCAGCACCGCCAGAAAGGCGTCCACCGCCGAATGCAGCACGCCCTGCAGGCCGCAGACCGGCGCCAGCATGCAGCGGTTGTTCGCCACGTCGAAGCACTCGGCCATGAAGAAATCCGGCTCGGTGGCGCGGATCACCGCGCCGAGGTTGATGTCTTCCGGCGCCAGCTTCAGCCGCAGGCCGCCGTTGCGGCCGCGCACCGTTTCCACCAGGCCGGCGACGCCGAGCTGGTGCACCACCTTCATCAAATGGTTCTTGGAAATGCCGTAGGCGTCGGCGATGTCGCGGATCGTGGTGGTGCGGTCCTGCTGGCGGCCGAGATAGATCAGCGTGCGCAGCGTGTAGTCGGTGTAGGTGGTCAGTCGCATCGCGGAAAAGCCGGTGGGGGAATGTTGACGGTTTTGGTATTGCAATCCGTGCCGGCCAATTGTAGCATTCGAAATATATCTTTAAACGGAATTTCCATGAACGCCTCCAGTTTGCATTCGCCCACCGCCGTGACGCCGGCGCCGACGGGCCTGCCCTTGCTGCGATTGGCGTTCCGGCCATTCTATCTTTTGGCGGCCTTGCTGGCGGCGCTGGCCATACCGCTGTGGCTGGCCGCTTATTACGGCCATCTGCCGGCGCTGCCGAACGTCGGGCTGCCGTGGCACGCGCATGAAATGGTGTTCGGTTTCGCGATCGCGGTGGTGATCGGCTTCCTGTACACCGCCGGCCGCGCCTGGACCGGCCTCGACACGCCGCGCGGCCTGCCGCTGGCGCTGCTGGCGCTGCTGTGGATCGCCGGCCGCGTGGCGATGCTGCTGGCGCCGGCGCCGCTGGCAGCGGTGCTCGACATCCTGTTCCTGCCGGTGGCGGCGGTGCCGCTGTATCTGGTGCTGAAGCGCGCCAACAACCGCCGCAACCTGTTCCTGATCCTGCTGCTGGCGCTGCTGGCGACGGCCAACGTGCTCTACCACTGCGCGCTGGCCGGCGCGCTGGCGCTGTCGCCGCTGGTGCCGGTGGAAGGCGCGATCTTCGTCATCGTGCTGCTGGAGTCGATCATCGGCGCGCGCGTGATTCCGAGCTTCACCAAGAACACGCTCGGCGTCGCGCCGCTGGTGGACGCCAGGCGCGACCGCCTCAGCGTGGCGCTGATCGTGCTCAGCGCCGCCAGCTGGCTGCTCGGCCTGCCGGGGCCGCTGGTGGCGGCGCTGGCCAGCGCCACCGCGGTATCGCTGGCGATCCGCCTGTTCGGCTGGAAGCCGTGGACCACCTGGCGCGTGCCGCTGCTGTGGATACTGCATCTGTCGTATGCCTGGATCATCGCCGGCTTCCTGCTGCTGGCGGCGTCCGCGCTCGGCGCGCTGCCGGCCAGCGCGGCGCTGCATGCGCTGACGGTCGGTTCGATGTCTGGCCTGATCATCGGCATGATCACCCGCACCGCGCTCGGCCACACCGGCCGGCCGCTGGTGGCCGGCCGCGCCGAAACCGCGATGTATGTGCTGGTGCAGATCGGCGCGCTGGCGCGGCTGTGCGCGGCGCTGGCGCCGGCCGCGCGCGAAGCGGCGCTGCTGGCGGCGACGCTGTGCTGGAGCGCGGCTTTCCTGTTGTACCTGGCGGTGTACGGCCCTTATCTGTGCCGCACCCGCATCGACGGCCGCGACGGCTGACGCCGCCCGCCCGCCGCCGCGCACCCCGCCCGCTCCTCCCGTCCGAAGGAAGTCCGCGCCGTGCGACGGCGGACTTCCTGTTCGTCATTGTCTGCTGAGGTTCCATGGATACCATCACCATCCTGCTGTTTTCCTTCGTGCTGTCGGTCACGGGGCTGTTCGTGTTCATCTGGTCGCTGCGCAAGAAGCTGTTCGACGACAACCCGGAAGCCGCCCGGGTGATTTTTTCCGAGGGCGAGATCGGCACCGTCGAGGAACCGGCCGCCACCGCCGCGCAGCGCGCGCGGCTGCAGGGCACGGTCGATGCCGGCCCGGCCGCCGCCGAGGCGGCGACGCCGGCGGCTTCCGCCGCGCTGCAGGCGGAATTGCAGGAGCGGCTGCAGGCCGACCGCTCGACCGCGTTCGTCGCCTTCGTGTTCCTGTCGTGCGCGGTGGTGTGGCTGGTGCTGGCTTCGCTGGCCGGCCTGACCAGTTCGATCAAGCTGCACGAGCCGGACTGGCTGGCGCAATACGCCTGGCTGACCTTCGGCCGCATCCGCACCATCCACCTGAACGCGGTGGCCTATGGCTGGGCGCCGATGGCCTCGCTCGGCATCGCCATCTGGATGCTGCCGCGCCTGCTGAAAACCGAACTGATGGGCGGCCGTTTCGCGATGCTGGGCGCGATGATCTGGAATGCCGGCCTGATCGCCGGCCTCGGCTGCATCGCGGTCGGCCTGAGCGACGGCATGGAGTGGCTGGAAATTCCGTGGCAGGTTGACATCCTGATGGTGATCGGCGGCGCGCTGGTGGCGCTGCCGCTGGTGTTCACGCTGCAGAACCGGCGCGTCAAGCACCTGTACGTGTCGATCTGGTACATGGGCGCGGCGCTGTTCTGGTTCCCGACGCTGTTTTTCATCGGCAATTTTCCGGGCGTGCATTTCGGCGTCGAGCAGGCGACCATGAACTGGTGGTTCGGCCATAACGTGCTGGGCCTGTTCTACACGCCGATGGCGCTGGCCACGGTCTACTACTTCCTGCCGAAGATCATCGGCCGGCCGATCCAGTCGTACAACCTGTCGCTGCTCGGTTTCTGGGCGCTGGCCTTCTTCTACGGCCAGGTCGGCGGCCACCATCTGGTCGGCGGGCCGGTGCCGGGCTGGCTGATCACGCTGTCGATCGTGCAGAGCGTGATGATGGTGGTGCCGGTGATCGCCTTCTCGGTCAACCAGCACCTGACGATGCGCGGCCATTTCCGCACGCTGCTGTATTCGCCGACGCTGCGCTTCGTGGTGCTGGGCGCGATGATGTACACGCTCAGTTCGCTCCAGGGGTCGTTCGAGGCGCTGCGCAGCATCAACACCGTCACCCACTTCACCCACTTCACGGTGGCGCACGCCCACCTCGGCCTGTACGGCTTCTTCTCGATGGTGATGTTCGGCGCGATCTATTTCGTGATGCCGCGCGTGATGGCGTGGGAATGGCCGTATCCAAAGTTGATCACCGCGCATTTCTGGCTGGTGGCCGGCGGCTTCGCGATCTATTTCATCGGCCTGAGCATCGGCGGCTGGCTGCAGGGCCTGGCGATGCTGGATGCCAGCAAGCCGTTCATGGATTCGGTGACGGTGACGCTGCCCTACCTGAAGAGCCGTTCGGTCGGCGGCGCGCTGATGACGCTCGGCCATCTGGTGTTCGCCTTCCACTTCGTCGCGATGGCGCTGCGCTACGGCCCGCGGCGCATCGGCGCGGCGCTGTTCCACCGCCAGCCGGCGGCATCCGCAACCCTGGCCGGAGCCTGATCATGGAAAACGAAGTCAAACTGCTGTCCGGCGCGATGGTGACGCTGGCGCTGGCGACCGCCACGCTGGTGGTGATTCCCTACCTGCAACTGTCCGATACCAAACCGGCGCCCGGCTTGAAGCCCTACACCTCGGCGCAGCTGCGCGGACGCGATCAGTACATCAAGAACGGCTGCATCTACTGCCATTCGCAGCAGCCGCGCGACGCCGCCCAGGCGCCGGACGCGCAGCGCGGCTGGGGCCGGGTCTCGGTGGCCGGCGACTACTACTATGACAAGCCGCACCTGCTCGGCACGATGCGCACCGGGCCGGACCTGTTCAACATCGGCGCGCGCCAGCCGAGCGCCGACTGGCAGCTCGGCCACCTGTACCAGCCGCGCGCCTACACGCCGGGCAGCATCATGCCGTCCTATCCGTTCCTGTTCGAGATCAAGGACAAGGCCGAAGCGGGCGACCGCGTGGTGACGCTGCCGCCCGGTTACGCGCCGCCGGACAAGGTGGTGGTGGCGCGGCCGGAGGCGCAGGATCTGACCGCCTATCTGCTGGGGCTGGATCACACCTACCCGGTCAGGCAGGCGGCGGACAAGTAGCCGGCCGCGCGCCGGATGATGGAGAACCAGCATGACAGAACAACTGGAAAAGAACGACGCGCAGCAGCGCGAAATGCCCGACCCGCACGAATCCAACCGGCCGGTGCCGAAGCTGGTGCTGGCGGTGGTGGCCGGCGCCTTCCTGTGGGCGATCGGCTACATCTTCTTCACCCATCAGAGCGACGCTCCGGCCAACGGCGACCGCCGCACCGGCGCCGACCTGATGGCGCGTGCCGCCAGCGGCGGCGCGGTCGATGGCGCGCAGATCTACGCCGCCCAGTGCGTCGCCTGCCATCAGGCCACCGGCGCTGGCCTGCCGGGCGTGTTCCCGCCGCTGGCGAAGTCGGAATGGGTCAACGGCAAGGACGAACTGGCCGCGAAGATCGTGCTGCACGGCATCACCGGCAGCCTGACGGTGGCCGGCAATACCTATAACGGCGCGATGCCGGCGTTCGGCGAAAAACTCAGCGATGCCGAGATCGCCGCCGTGCTGAGCCATGTGCGCGGCAGTTTCGGCAACAGTTCCGGCAAGGTCGAGGAAGCCGCCGTGAAGGCGGCGCGCGAAGCCAGCGCGGCGCAAAAGACGCCGTGGAATGGCGATGCCGATCTGGCGGCGCTGAAGTAGGGCGGCGATGAAAACCTGGGCGGCGCTGCTGCTGGTGCTGGCCGCTGGCCTCGGCGCGCTGTGGCAGGGTACCGACGGTTTTCAGGCGGTCACCACCGAGGCGGCGCGGCGGCAGGCGGTGGCGCGCGCGCCACGGACGCTGCCGGCGGCGACGCTGCAATTCGCTTCCGGGCGCGAACTGCCGCTGGCGCGGGCGCTGCGGCAGGATGGCCGGGTGACGATCGTCAACTTCATCTATACCCGCTGCAACGCGGTCTGTTCGGCGATGGGCGGCGAACTGCAGCAACTGCAAAGCCGGCTGCTGGCCGATGGTCTTGCCGATCGGGTGCGGCTGCTGTCGATCAGCTTCGATCCGGCCGACGATGCCGCGCAACTGGCCGCCTACGCAAGGCGGATGCGGGCGCGGCCGGACCTCTGGCAGTTCGCCGGCGTCGCCGATGCCGGCCAGCGGCGCGCGCTGCTGGATGCGTTCGGCATCGTCGTGGTGCCGGCGCCGCTCGGCGAATTCGAGCACAACGCCGCCTTCCACGTGGTCGGTGCCGATGGCCGGCTGGCGCGCATTGTCGATTACGACGCGCCGGATGCCGCGCTCGACCTGGCGCTGGCGGCGGCCGCGCCGAAGCTGGCGGAGCTGCGGCGATGATGGTGCGGCATCCGTCCGTGACCCTGCGGCGCGGCGCCTGCGCGGTCGCGGCGCTGGCGCTGCTGGGCGCCGCGCTGTTCTGGCGGCGGCCGCTGGAAGCGTCGATGGCCGTACACATGCTGCTGCAGATGCCGGCGATCTTCGTCGCCGGACTGCTGGCGGCGCGCGCCGGCGGCAACCCGGCCTGGCTGCGCGACTATGACCGCCACGGCCTGCCCGGCCTGCTGGCGCTGAGTTTCGTGCTCGGGTACTGGATGATTCCGAAGGCGATCGATCAGGTGCTGGTGGCAGCGTCGGCGGAAACGTGGAAGTTCGTTACATTGTTCGGCGCCGGATGGCTGGCGGCCGGCAGCTTCGGTCGTGCCAATCGGGTGATCCAGCTGTTTTTCGTCGGCAACGCCGCATGGATGACGGCGATCGTCGGCCTGCTGTATCAGGACAATCCGGCGCGGCTGTGCAATTTCTATTTGCTGGACGACCAGCTGCGCGCCGGCCAGGGACTGGTGCTGCTGTCGGTGCTGTTACCGGCGCTGTGGGGGTGGCGCGTGCTGCGCGGTCCGGCCGGCCGGCGGCTGCTGGCCTGAATCCTGTTTTCAAACTTTCGAATCCCTTGAATGGAACCGGCATGAAACACGCAAGCATCACGCGCGCGGCGGTGCGCGATCTGGTCGAACAGTTCTACGGCAAGGTGCGCGAGGACGACCTGCTGGGGCCGGTGTTCTACCTGGCGCTCGGCGACGACTGGGGACCACACCTGGACCGGCTGACCGAGTTCTGGTCCACCATCGTGCTCGGCACGCGCAGCTTTCAGGGCAACGTCTACGGCACCCACATGGCGCTGGCCGACATCGAACCGGAGCACTTCCAGCGCTGGCTGGGGTTGTTCGCCGAAACCGTCGGGGAACTGTTCGAACCGGCCGATGCCGAGCAATTCATGACGATGGCGCGGCGGGTCGCTTCCAGCCTGCAGATCGGCTTCTTCGGCGACGTGCTGGTCACTCACGAGTAAGACGGCGCATGGGATAATGCTGCGCTCTCCTTCCTGCGTGACGCGATGCGAATTCCCCAGATGGTGCAGGCGGCGGCCCTGTCGCTGCTGCTGTTGAACGGTTGTGCCGCAGCGCCGGCCACCGCTGCCGGCGACCTGCCGGTGCCGATGGCGCGCGCGCTGGCCGGCAGCGGCATTCCGGCCGATGCGGTCGGGCTGTACGTGCAGGAAGTCGGCGCACCCAACCGGCTGCTGGCGGCGGCCAATGCCGCGCAAGCCTTCATGCCGGCTTCGACGATGAAGCTGGTCACCACCGACGCCGCGCTGGAACTGCTCGGCCCGACCTTCTCCTGGCGCACCGAAGCCTATGCCAGCGGCAACCTGGACGGCGAGACGCTGCGCGGCGACCTGATCATCAAGGGCAGCGGCGACCCCAAGCTGGTGGTGGAAAAATTCTGGCAGTTCCTGCGCCAGATCCGCGCCGCCGGCATCCGCGAGATCCACGGCAACCTGCTGCTCGACCGCAGCGCCTTCGAGGACGTCGCCATCGATGCCGCCGCTTTCGACGACGAGCCGACGCGGCCGTACAACGTCGGTCCCGACGCGCTGCTGCTGAACTACAAGACCTTCGGCTTTCGTTTCGCGCCGGATGTGGCGGGCGGCGTAGTACGGGTCGCGGTCGATCCACCGCTGGCCGGCTATCCGGTCACCGCGCCGAAGTTGGCTGCCGGCAATTGCGACGACTGGCGCGGCAAGCTGCAGCCGTCGGTCGAGCCTGACGGTGCCCGTTTCGGCGGCACGTATGCCGCCGCCTGCGGCGACCAGACCTGGTATCTGCATCCATACCGGATGACGCCGACCCAGTATTTCGGCGCGGTGTTCCGCCAGCTGTGGAGCGAACTCGGCGGCCGTTTCGACGGCGAGGTGCGCGGCGGCCTGGTGCCGGCCGACGCCCGGCTGGTGGCCAGCTGGGACTCGGTGGCGCTGCCGGAAGTGATTCGCGACATCAACAAGTACAGCAATAACGTGATGGCGCGCCAGCTGCTGCTGACGCTGGCCGCCGACATCCTGAAGCTGCCGGCCAACCCGGAGCGCGGCGCGCGCGCGGTCAAGACCTGGCTCGCCAACAAGGGCATCGGTGCTGACGAACTGGTGGTCGACAACGGCTCCGGCCTGTCGCGCAGCGAACGCATCGCGCCGCAGACGATGGGCCGGATGCTGGTGGCGGCGTTCCGGTCGCCGCTGATGCCGGAATTCGTCTCGTCGCTGCCGCTGGCCGGCTACGACGGCACCATGCGCCGCCGCCTGATCGAGCAAACCGTGGCCGGCCACGCGCACATCAAGACCGGTTCGCTGCGCGATGTCAGAGCCATCGCCGGCTACGTGCTGGCCGCTTCCGGCCGCCGCTACGCGGTGGTCTGCTTCATCAACCACCCGAACGCCGCGCAGGGAGTGAAGGCGCAGGATGCGTTGTTGCAGTGGGTGTATGAGAAGGGCTAGGCGGGGCTGTTGGTGTTGCCGTTGCTTTTGTTTTTGTTTTTGTTTTTGACTTTGACCTGCCCCCGCTTTGGACGCTGCAGCCAAACTGCCCAGTAAATCGGATCAGAAACGAGGGCGTCTGAGCGAAGCGAGTTGGTTTCGTTTCCCATTTTTCCGCCGGCGCAAACGGGAAGCCGAAGGCCAGCGCCCTTGCGCCGGAGCAGTGCTCCGGCCCTTCTTTTGCTTACTTTTCTTGGCGAAACACGAAAAGTAAGTGGTCGCCGGGCCACACCCGGCTTGTCACCACAAAGTAGCAACCGAATCAATAAGCAACGAACGCCACTAGGTTCCCGCCTTCGCGGGAACGACAGATTGAGAGGTTAGCGAAAGCCGTTTCGCAGGCAGTCGACACGCTGTCTGAATTCCCCCCTCAGCCCTTCGCCGCAACCACAATTGGAGCAGCTGAAATTCAAAAACAGGGGGAGTATGTTGGTTTTTCTGTTTATCCATGTCCGTCACAGGGAAGCATGGTAGGGAGTATATGTTTCGCCTGCCACTCGGGATAGCGAATCTCCGAAGCCCCGGCCACTCCCACGAAACTACAGCACGATCGGCCGATCCGGCAGTTGATTTTCCCGTTCGCCATCCGCCGGGAAGCGCTCCGCCAGCAGCGCATTCAACTGTTCCAGCGCCGCCAGCGCGCTTGCCTGATATTCGCCGCGGGCGAAACCGGCCGTCATCGTCGCGCACACTCCCTGCCATTCGTCCTGCCGCAGCAGCCGCGCCACGGCGCGGTCGGCGACGATTTCGACCTTGTGGTCGGCCAGGTTGACGTAGAGCAGCACGCCGCAGTTTTCCTCGGTATCCCAGACCTGATATTCGACGAACAGCTGGTGCGCGCGCTCGCGCGCCGCCGTGCCGCGCAGCACGGCGCCGGTCGCGAGCCGGGTTTCGATGATGACGCGGATTTCGGCGCGGTGCCGCGCTTCGCCGTCGGCGATCGCCGCCTGGATCGCCGCCAGCGTGGCGGGCGGGAAGGCGCGACGGCCGGCGGCCTTGCCGGTCAGCAGATGGCGGCGCATGCGCGGCAGGGTTTTCATCACCAGTTCCCCGAGGCGCCGCCGCCGTCGAAACCGCCACCGCCGCCGGAAAATCCGCCGCCGCCGAAACCACCGCCGCCAAATCCACCACTGCCGAAACCGCCGCCACCGAAATCACCCCGGCTGCGCCGTCCCAGTTCGTTGCCGAGAATCACGCCGGCAGCGCTGCCCCAGCCGTTGCGGCCCAGCCCGCTGCCGCCGCCCCGGCGCGCGGCGCGGCTGACCACCACCAGAAACAGGAAGAACAGCAGCGGCACCAGCGTGTTGAGCAGCGAGCCGTCGTCCTGCGCGGCGTGACGGTTGGCGGCCGGCGCGGGCAGATGCTCGCGGTCGAGAGTGGTGGCCAGCGCGCTGACGCCGGCGTTCAGACCGCCGTAGAAATCGTTGCGGCGGAAATAGGGGGCGATCACGTCTTCCAGGATGCGCTTGGATTGGGCGTCGGTCAGGCTGCCCTGCACGCCGCGTCCGGCTTCGATGCGCAGCCGCCGCAGCGACGGCGGGTTGTCCCTGGCGACCACCAGGATCACGCCGTCGTCGATGCCCTTGCGGCCGAGCCGCCAGGCGTCGGCGACGCGGATGCTGTATTGCTCGATCGCTTCCGGCGCGGTCGATGACATCAGCAGCAGTACGATCTGGCTGCCGCTCTTCTGTTCATATCCGGCCAGCACGCTGTCCAGCGTGGCGCGCTGGCGCGCGTCCAGCATGCCGACCTGATCGATCACGTGCGCCGACAGCGGCGGCACCGGGACGAAATCCGCGGCGCCGGCGGCATGCAGCCATGCCGCCAGTGCCAGTGCCGCCAGAAGCCGCCAGAGTGTCATCGCGCGCCTACTTCTTGCCGAAATCGACGGTCGGCGCGGTCGAGATGGCTTTTTCGTTTTCCACCGTGAACGAGGGTTTGACCTCGTAGCCGAACATCTTCGCGGTCAGGTTGGTGGGGAAGCTGCGCGCCAGCACGTTGTAGTGCTGGACCGCCGCGATGTAGCGCTGGCGCGCTACCGTGATGCGGTTTTCGGTGCCTTCCAGCTGCGACTGCAGATCGCGGAACAAGGTGTCGGCTTTCAGTTGCGGATAGTTTTCCGACACCGCCATCAACCGCGACAACGCCGACGACAGCTCGCCCTGCACCTGCTGGAATTTCTGGAACGCCTGCGGATCGTTCAGCACTTCCGGCGTGATCTGGAAGCTGGTGGCGGCGGCGCGTGCCCGCGTCACCGCTTCCAGCGTTTCCTGCTCGTGGCTGGCGTAGCCCTTGACGGTGTTGACCAGATTCGGCACCAGATCGGCGCGGCGCTGGTACTGGTTGACCACTTCGCTCCAGGCGGCCTTGACCGCTTCGTCCTCGGACTGGAACTGGTTGTAGCCGCAGCCGCCCAGAAACGGCAGCAGCAGCAGCGCGAACAGCAGGGCGGGCCATTTTTTCATCGTCTTGTCCTTCAGGTGGTCGGTCGAAGCGGTCGAGGCGGTCGGTTGTGGCGGTTGCCGCCGGCAGATGCCGGGATACTTATGTCGGGACGGTCGTGCGCGGTTTCAACAGCACCGTGCTCATCGCCAGCACGATCAGCAGCGTCGCCGCGTAGTCCGGCCAGTGCGGCGTTTCGTGCAGCCACCAGGCGCCGAGGAAGATGCCGAGTACCGGGATCAGCATCACCGACAGGCTGGAGGCCACCGGAGGCAGCGTGCGCGCCAGCCGGAACCACAGCAGCTGGGCGACCGCCAGCGCCAGCACCGCGTTGAAGGCGATCGCGCCCCATTCGATCAGGGTCGGCGCACGCCAGACGCTGTGTTCGAAAATCACCGCCAGCGGCAGCAGCAGCAGCGAGCCGACCGCCAGCGTCCAGAAGGTCAGCACCACGGTCGGCATGTCGATCCGCGTACGCTTCATCAGCACCGTGCCGAAGCCCCAGGAGGCGGCGGCGATCAGCGCCATCAGGCTGCCGAGCGGCTGGCCGGACAGGTTCTTGAATTCGCTCGACAGCAGCAGCAGCGCGCCAGCCAGCGCGCAGCCGACGCCGAGCCAGCCGACCCTGGTCACCCGTTCGCGGAAGAACACCAGCCCCGACAGCACCGCCCACACCGGCATCGTGTAGCCGAGGATCGCGGCGCGGCCGGAACTGAGCATCTTGACGCCGAGAATGATGAACAGCTGCCACATCAGCACATTGGGGATCGCCAGCCCGACCACGGTGCCGACGCGGCCGCGCGGAATCGCCAGCGGCAGGCGCTGCGCCAGCAGCACCGCCCATAACAGCAGCGCGCCGCCGCCGAGCGACAGCAGACGGAAAGTGAGTGGAGGATAGTCATGCACGGCGACCTTCATCACCGGCCAGTTGGCACCCCAGATCAGGGTGAGGAAAACCAGCAGCAGCCAGTCTTTGCGCGAGAGGGAAGTCATGCCGGAACGATAGCATGGCGCGCTACAATGCGTGCGTCCCCACTGCTTTCCGAAAGACCGCGCCGTGACCTTTCTCGCCAAACTTTCCGCCGCCTGGAACGCCCACGATTCGCTGCTGTGCGTCGGTCTCGATCCCGATCTGGCGCGCTTGCCGCCGTCGTTGCGCGAACGGCCGGATGCGATCTTTGAATTCTGCAAGGCCATCATCGACGCCACCGCCGAACACGCCTGCGCGTTCAAGCCGCAGATCGCCTACTTCGCGGCGGCGCGCGCCGAGGACCAGCTGGAAGCGGTGTGCGCCTATCTGCGCGAAAAACATCCGCAAATCCCGCTGGTGCTGGACGCCAAGCGCGGCGACATCGGCGCCACCGCCGAGCAGTACGCGCGCGAAGCCTTCGAGCGTTACGGCGCCGACGCCGTCACCGTCAATCCGTACATGGGCGCCGATTCGATCGCGCCGTATCTGGAATGGAAGGAGCGCGGCGCCATCGTGCTGTGCCGTACTTCCAATCCGGGCGGCTCCGACCTGCAGTTCCTGAGCACCGGCGGCGTGCCGCTGTATCAGCAGGTGGCGCGGCTGGTGGCGGAAAAATGGAATACCAACGGCCAGTGCGGTCTGGTGGTCGGCGCCACCTTCCCGGCCGAACTGGCGCAGGTGCGGGCGATCGTCGGCGACATGCCCTTGCTGGTACCGGGCATTGGCGCTCAGGGCGGCGACGTGGCCGCCACCGTGGCGGCCGGCAAGACCGCCGCCGGTACCGGCATGATGATCAATTCCTCGCGCGCGATCCTGTACGCCAAGGCGCAGGACGGCGAGGATTTCAGCCAGGCGGCGCGCCGCGTCGCGCAGGAAACGCGGGCGGCGATCAACCGGTTCCGACTCTAGCCCGGCTCTGCGCCTGGCTCAGCCGAAGAACTCCAGCATTTCCGCCAGCAGCGCCGCCGGCGCCTGTTCTGGGATGAAGTGGCCGCAGTCCAGCGCCCGCCCGGATACCGGCAGCGCGCATTTTTCCTGCCAGTCGGCCAGCGGCTCGAACAGCCGTTCGACCACGCCATCCCGGCCCCACAACACGCGCAGCGGACAGGCTACCTTGATCCGTTCGTGATCGCGGTCGTGTTCCAGATCGATGCCGGCGGCGGCGCGGTAATCCTCGCACATCGCGTGGATCGTCTCCGGCTGGCAAAAGCAGCGCTCGTATTCGGCCAGTGCCGCCGGGTCGATGAACGGCTTGCCGCTCGAGCCCCAGCCGCCCAGCGTCGTGTGCAGCAGGAATTGCGCGCTGTTGCCGATCAGCGTTTCCGGCAGCGGCGCCGGCTGGATCAGGAAGAACCAGTGGTAGTACAGCGTGGCAAAATCCTTGTCGGTCTTTTCGTACATGCTGCGGGTCGGCGTGATGTCCAGCACCATCAGCCGTTCCACCGCATCAGGGTGGTCGAGCGCCAGCCGGTGCGCCACGCGGCCGCCGCGATCGTGCCCGCACAGCGCGAAACGCGGGAAACCGAGCGCGCGCATCACTTCCACCATGTCCTGCGCCATCACCCGCTTCGAATAATTGCCGTGGTCGGCGTCGCCGGGCGGTTTCGACGAATCGCCATAGCCGCGCAGGTCCGGCATCACCAGCGTGAAGCGTTCGGCCAGCGCATCGGCCAGTGGGTGCCAAATCAGGTGGGTCTGCGGAAAGCCGTGCAGCAGCAACAGCGGCGGACCGTTGCCGCCGTGCCGCAGGTGGATCGTGACGCCATTGACGTCGAGCCGGGTGGATTCAAACTGCTCCATCATCATGCTTGCTCCAGTAGTCGTAACAAACCTTGCAGCGCGTGCGCCACGGTCTGCCGGCGCACCGCCTGGCGATCGCCGGCGAATACCAGCCGTTCGGTCTGGGTGGCGCCGCCGGCCGACCAGCCGAAACACACCGTGCCGACCGGTTTGCCAGGCACCGCCCCGCCCGGCCCGGCGATGCCGGTGGTCGACAGCGCGACGTGGGCGTTGCTGTTGGCCAGCGCGCCCTCGGCCATGGCGGCGGCGATTTCCTCGCTGACCGCGCCGTGCTGCGCCAGCAGCGCCGCCGACACGTCCAGCAGTTCGGTCTTGGAGGCGGTCGAATAGGTCACGAAACCGCAATCGAACCATTCGGAAGAGCCGGGAATTTCAGTGACTGCCTGGGCGATGCCGCCGCCGGTACAGGATTCGGCGGTGGCCAGCAACCAGCCCTTGGCCTGCAACGCGCGGCCGGCGCGCGCCGCCAGATCGGTGATGTCGTCCATCGAAAATGCTCCCGCTGAAGTCGTCATGGAAAAGAGGGGGCGGCGGCCAGCGCCGGCCCGCCGGGCCGGCTCACTTTACCATTGTTGCATCCTCGCGGCAGTGCGTTCAGCCGCCGTCTGCCCGCGCCGAGCTTGTCCTTGCGCGGGTCGCCGGCGCCGCTGGCCGCGGGTCGGAGGCAAGCGGCACGCCATAGCCGCCGCCGCCAGGCGTCTCGATCACGAATACGTCGCCCGGCTGCATCTGGGTGCTGGCGGCGAAGCCCAGCTCCTCGCGCCGGCCGTCACTGCGCAGCACATAGTTGCGCCCGCACTTGCCCGGTTCGCCGCCAGCCGCGCCGAATGGCGGCACGATGCGGTTGTTGGACAGGATCGAGGCCGTCATCGGCTGCAGGAAGCGGATCTTGCGGATGCCGCCGTTGCCGCCGTGCCAGCGGCCGCCGCCGCCGGAGCCGGCATGGATTTCGTAGCTGTCCAGCCGCACCGGATAGCGCCATTCGAGGATTTCCGGATCGGTCAGGCGCGAATTGGTCATGTGCGTCTGCACCACGTCGGTACCGTCGAAGCCATCGCCGGCACCGGAGCCGCCGGAGATCGTTTCGTAGTACTGGTATTCGTCGTTGCCGAAGGTGAAGTTGTTCATGGTTCCCGGCGCCGAGGCCAGCACGCCGAGCGCGCCGTACAGCGCATTGGTGACGCAGCTGGAGGTTTCGACGTTGCCGGACACCACCGCCGCCGGGTAGTGCGGATTCAGCATCGAGCCTGGCGGGATGATCACGTTCAGCGGCTTCAGACAGCCGGCGTTCAGCGGAATGTCGTCGTCGACCAGACTGCGGAACACGTACAGCACCGCCGCCATACAGATCGCGCTGGGCGCGTTGAAGTTGTTCGGCAGCTGCGGCGAGGTGCCGGTGAAGTCGATCTCGGCGCTGCGGCCGGCATGATCGACGCGGATCGCCACGCGGATCACGGCGCCGTTGTCGAGCCGGTATTCGTAGCTGGAATCGGTCAACGCGGTGATCACGCGCCGTACCGCTTCCTCGGCATTGTCCTGAACGTGGTTCATGTAGGCGCGCACCACCTCGATGCCGAAGTGCTCGACCATCTTCAGCAATTCCTCGGCGCCTTTCTGGTTGGCGGCGATCTGCGCCTGCAGGTCGGCCAGGTTTTGGCGGATGTTGCGCGCCGGATATTTGCCGGAGGAGAGCAGCGCGATGGTTTCCTGTTCGCGCAGACGGCCGCCGCGCACCAGCTGGAAGTTGTTGATCAGCACGCCTTCTTCTTCAACCACGGTACTGTCCGCCGGCATCGAGCCGGGCGTGATGCCGCCGATGTCGGCATGATGGCCGCGCGAACCGACGTAGAACAGCACCTCCTTGCCGTCGGAACTGAATACCGGCGTGATCACGGTGATGTCGGGCAGATGGGTGCCGCCGTGATACGGATCGTTCAGCATGTAGACGTCGCCCGGCTGCATCGTCGCGGAATTTTCGCGGATGATGGTCTGGATGCTTTCGCCCATCGACCCGAGGTGCACCGGAATATGCGGCGCATTGGCGATCAGCTTGCCGCCGGCGTCGAACAGCGCGCAGGAAAAATCCAGACGCTCCTTGATGTTGACCGAGACCGAGGTATTCTGCAGCCGCAGCCCCATCTGTTCGGCGATGCTCATGAACAGGTTGTTGAAGACCTCCAGCATCACCGGGTCGGCGTCGGTGCCGATCGCCTTGCGCTGGCGGCGTGGTTCGATCCGGGTCAGCACCAGATGATCGAGTTCGGTGATTTCCGCGATCCAGCCCGGCTCGATGACGTTGGTGGCGTTCTTTTCGGCGACGATCGCCGGGCCGCGCACGCGGTCGCCGGGGCGCATGTCTTCGCGCAGGTACAGAGCAGTGGTATGCCAGACGCCACCGGAGAACAGTTGCACCGAATCCGCCGCCCGCAGCGGGCCGGAGCGCGGGCTCGCCGACCGGGATGCCGCAGCGACCTGCTGTTCGCTGCCGATCGCTTCCACCGAGATCGCTTCGACGATCAATGCCTTGTCCGGCATCAGGAAGGAATAACGCTGTCGGTACGAGGCCTCGAACTGGCCGATCATGTTTTCCAGCGTGTCGAAAGGCACCACGATCACCGAGTCGGTGCCGTCGTAGCGCAGATGCGCGCGTGCGACCACGCGGATCTGGTGGCGGCCGACGCCCTGCGCCAGCAGGTCGTTTCGGGCTTCGTCAGCGAGCTTGTCCAGCCGGGCGCGCAAGGCTGGAATCGCTTGCGCTGCCAGCGCCAGTTCCAGTGCCTGTTCACGCATCGCGGTCTGATCGGCCAGTCCCATGCCGTAGGCCGACAGCACGCCGGCGAACGGATGCGCGAACACCCGCGTCATGCCGAGCGCATCGGCCACCAGGCAAGCGTGCTGGCCGCCGGCGCCGCCGAAAGTGGACAGCGTGTATTCGGTGACGTCGTGGCCGCGTTGTACCGAAATGAATTTGATCGCGTTGGCCATGTTGCCGACGGCGATGTCGATGAAGCCCTCGGCGACTTCCTCGGGTGTGCGATGCTGGCCAGTGGCCTGCTCGATACGTTCGGCCATTTCGGTGAATTTTTGCACCACCACGTCGCGATCCAGCGTCTGGTCGGCATGCGGGCCGAATACCGCGGGAAACCGGTTCGGCTGAATCTTGCCGAGCATGACGTTGCAGTCGGTCACCGTCAGCGGGCCGCCGCGCCGATAGCTGGCCGGGCCCGGACTGGCGCCGGCGCTGTCCGGGCCGACCCGCAGCCGGCTGCCGTCGAAGTGCAGCACCGAGCCGCCGCCGGCGGCCACGGTATGGATGCTCATCATCGGTGCGCAGATGCGCACGCCGGCCACCTGGGTCTCGAATTCACGCTCGAACTCGCCGGCGTAGTGCGACACGTCGGTCGAGGTGCCGCCCATGTCGAAGCCGATGATCCTGTCGAAGCCGGCCGCATGGGCGGTGCGCGCCATGCCGACGATGCCGCCGGCCGGGCCGGACAGGATCGAATCCTTGCCCTGGAAGCGGTGCGCATCGGTCAGTCCGCCGCTGCTCTGCATGAACAGCAGGCGCACGTCTACCATCTGGCTGGCGACCTGATCGACATAGCGGCGCAGGATTGGCGACAGGTAGGCATCGACCACGGTGGTGTCGCCACGCGACACCAGCTTCATCAGCGGGCTGACCTTGTGCGACAGCGAAATCTGCGTGAAGCCGAGTTCGGCGGCGATGCGGCCGATCGCTTCCTCGTGCGCCGGAAAGCGGTAGGCGTGCATCAGCACCACCGCCAGCGTGCGGTAGCCGGAGGCGTGCAGCGCCTGTAATTCGCGCCGTACCTGGGCTTCGTTCAACGGGGTGACCACATCACCGCGCGCGCCGACGCGCTCGTCGATTTCCACCGCCTGTTGATACAGCAGTTCAGGCAGCACGATGCGGCGGTCGAACAGGCGTGGCCGATTCTGGTAGGCGATGCGCAGCGCATCGCCAAAGCCGCGCGTGATCAGCAGCGCGGTCGGCTCACCCTTGCGCTCCAGCAGCGCGTTGGTGGCGACCGTGGTGCCCATCTTGACCGCTTCCACCAGTCGCGCCGGGATTGGCGCGTCGGCCTCCAGTTCCAGCAGGCGGCGGATACCGGCCACCGCCGCGTCGCGGTATTGCTCCGGGTTTTCCGACAGCAGCTTGTGCGTCAGCAGGGTGCCGTCCGGCCGGCGCGCGACGATGTCGGTGAAGGTGCCGCCGCGGTCGATCCAGAATTGCCAGCGCTTGTCCTGTTCTTCGTGGTGCGATTGGTGCTGCTGCATGGTGTCTCCGCCTTTTCGTGGGGGGGCTGCTGACCGTGAGCCAGTTCAGCTTCAAGACGCTGGAGGATTTTATTCCGGCGACTACCGGCCGCGGCCGATCCGCCCGATGGTCAAGCAAGCGTCAAGCCACCGGCAAGACCTGTTTGCGGCCAGGTATGAACACGCGCCAGGATGGCGAGACGGTGCGGCGTGAACCAGGAGCGGCGAGGGCCTGTTACAGCGTGCGCCACAGCGCGAACAGCAGCAGCGTGTAGAAGGCCGCCAGCAGGTCGTCCCACATGACGCCGAAACCGTTCTTGAGGCGGCGGTCGAAATAGCGGATCGGCGGCGGCTTGACGATGTCGAACACGCGGAACCACAGGAAGGCCCATAGTTGCGTGACGAACGACGCCGGATTCAGCAGCACCAGCACCAGCCAGAAGGCGATGATTTCGTCCCAGACGATGCTGCCGTGATCGGGAATGCCGAGGCCGCGGCCGGTCTTGCCGCAGACCCAGATGCCGGCGACGAAGCCGACCGCGACGATGATCAGCCAGTTGATCGAATCGAAGGTGCTCGGCCAGCGCACCGACAGCACGTTGTACGACAGCCATGCGAACAGCGTGCCCATGGTGCCAGGCATCAGCGGCGACAGGCCGCTGCCGAAGCCCTGCGCCACCAGGTGCGCCGGATGGCTCAGCATGAAGCGCGCGGTGGGGTGCTGGACGTAGGCGGTCTGGCCGGGTTCGAGTGTGGTCATGGCGTGGTGAAATGGTCGAAGGAATCGGGTTGCAGCTGGAGCGCGCCGCCGCCGCCGTCCCGCAGCCGCAGGCCGGGCTCGGCGTCGATGCGGCCGATGCGCGTGACTGCGGTGGCGGCGTCATTCGCCGCCGCCAGCACCGCGGCGCGGCGTGCGGGCGGGGCGGCAAAGCACAGTTCATAGTCGTCGCCGCCGGACAGCGTGAAACGGCGCCGCAGCGGCAGCGGCTGCGTTGCCAGCACCGGCCCGGCCGGCAGCGCATCGGCGTCCAGCGTGGCGCCGACGCCGGAGCGCCGCAGCAGGTGCGCCAGATCGCCGGCCAGGCCGTCGGAGATGTCGATCGCCGCATCGGCGATGCCGCGCAGCGCCAGCCCCAAGGCCACGCGCGGCTCGGGCTGGTCCATGCGCGTTTCGGCGGCCCGTTGCGCGCCGGCTTCCAGCGCCAGTTCGCCGCGCAGGCCGGCCAGCGCCAGCCGGGCATCGCCGAGCGTGCCGGATACCCACAGGTCGTCGCCGGCACGGGCGCCGTCGCGTCGCAGCGCGGTCCCCGCCGGTAGCTCGCCGAATACGGTGATGCAGATCGTCAGCGGTCCCTTGGTGGTGTCGCCGCCGACCAGCGCGCAGCCGTATTGGTCGGCCAGCGCCAGCAGACCTTGGGAAAACGGCGCCAGCCATTCGGCGCGCGCGGCCGGCAGCGCCAGCGCCAGCGTGAAGGCCAGCGGGCGCGCGCCCATCGCCGCCAGATCGGACAGGTTGACCGCCAGGCTCTTGTGGCCGAGCGCGGTCGGCTCGGCGCCCGGCAGGAAGTGGCGGCCCTCGACCAGCATGTCGGTGGAGATCGCCAGCGTCATGCCGGCGGCCGGCGTCAGCAGCGCGCAGTCGTCGCCGATGCCGAGCGCGACGGCGCTGGCGGCCGGCGCCGCCGGGCGGGTGAAATAGCGGTCGATCAGGTCGAATTCGGACAACATGGCGCGATTGTATCAATCGCCCGGGAGCGCCCCGGGCGCCGCCGCCACTGAGTAAAAATACGTAGTAAGTTAGAAGAAGCCCTCTGATAAACTTGTCAGTTTTCCGCAAGCCCTAACCTTGAAGGCCGCCAGCATGGATTCCCCTCTTGATCAAAAGCAAAAAGAAGAACTTCGCTTGAAACTGCGTCAGGCAGCACTCGAATACCACGAGTTTCCGGCGCCGGGGAAGATCAGCGTGACGCCGACCAAGCAGTTGATCAATCAGCATGATCTGGCGCTGGCCTACAGCCCCGGCGTGGCCGCCGCCTGCGAGGAAATCGCCGCCGATCCGGGCAACAGCTACCGCTATACCGCGCGCGGCAACCTGGTGGCGGTGATCACCAACGGCACCGCGGTGCTGGGCCTGGGCCACATCGGGCCGCTGGCAGCCAAGCCGGTGATGGAAGGCAAGGGCGTGCTGTTCAAGAAATTCGCCGCGATCGACGTGTTCGACATCGAGGTCAACGAGCTGGACCCGGACAAGCTGGTCGACATCATCGCCGCGCTGGAGCCGACCTTCGGCGGCATCAACCTGGAAGACATCAAGGCGCCCGAGTGCTTCTACATCGAGCGCAAGCTGCGCGAGCGGATGAAGATTCCGGTTTTCCACGATGACCAGCACGGCACCGCGATCATCGTCGGCGCGGCGATCCTGAACGGCCTGAAGGTGGTCGGCAAGGACATCAGGCATTGCAAGCTGGTGGTGTCCGGCGCTGGCGCGGCGGCGCTGGCCTGCCTCGGCCTGATCGTCGATCTGGGCTTTCCGATCGAAAACATTTTCGTCACCGATCTGGCCGGCGTGGTCTACAAGGGCCGGGTCGAGCTGATGGACCCGGAAAAGGAACGCTTCGCGCAGGAAACCGGGGCGCGCACGCTGGCCGAGGTGATTTCCGGCGCCGACATCTTCCTCGGCCTGTCGGCCGGCGGCGTGCTGAAGCCGGACATGGTCAAGGCGATGGCCGAGCGCCCGCTGATCCTGGCGCTGGCCAATCCGACCCCGGAGATCCTGCCGGAGGAAGTCAAGGAAGCGCGCAGCGACGCGGTGATGGCGACCGGCCGCTCCGACTATCCGAACCAGGTCAACAACGTCCTGTGCTTCCCGTACATCTTCCGTGGCGCGCTCGACTGCGGCGCCACCACCATCACGCGCGAAATGGAAATCGCCGTGGTGCATGCGATCGCCGAGCTGGCGCAGGCCGAGCAATCCGACATCGTCGCCACCACCTACGGTATCGACAACCTGGCGTTTGGCCCCGAATACCTGATCCCGAAGCCCTTCGATCCGCGCCTGATGATGAAGGTGGCGCCGGCGGTGGCCAGGGCGGCGGCGGAATCCGGCGTCGCCAGCCGGCCGATCGAGGACCTGGCGGCCTACGAGGAAAAGCTGCAGCAGTTTGTCTACCACAGCGGCACCTTCATGCGGCCGATGTTCCAGATCGCCAAGAAGGCGCCGGCGGCGAAGAAGCGCATCGTCTTCGCCGAGGGCGAGGAAGAACGTATCCTGCGCGCGGTGCAGGTGGTGGTCGATGAAAAGCTGGCCAAGCCGATCCTGGTCGGCCGTCCGCAGGTGCTGGAACAGCGCATCGCCCGCTTCGGCCTGCGCCTGCGGATGGACGTCGATTTTGAGGTCATCAACCCGGAATATGACGAACGCTACCGCGACTACTGGCAGACCTATTTCCAGATGACCAAGCGCAAGGGCGTGACCGAACAGTACGCCAAGCTGGAAATGCGCCGCCGCCTGACGCTGATTGGCGCGATGACGATCCACAAGGGCGACGCCGACGGCATGATCTGCGGCACCTTCGGCACCACCTCGCTGCACCTGCACTACATCGACCAGGTGCTTGGCCGGCGGCCCGGCGTCAACGTCTATGCGGCGATGAACGGCCTGATCCTGCCGAACCGGCAGGTGGTGCTGGTCGATACCCACGTCAACGAAAACCCGGACGCCGAGCAGCTGGCCGAGATCACCATCCTGGCCGCTGAGGAAATGCGCCGCTTCGGCCTGCTGCCGCGCGCAGCGCTGCTGTCGCACTCCAATTTCGGCTCCAGCAACAGCGCCTCGGCGCAGAAGATGCGGGCGGCGCTGTCGATCATCCGCGAACGCGCGCCGGAACTCGAAGTCGACGGCGAAATGCACGGCGACACCGCGCTCGACGCCAAGCTGCTGAAACGCTTCATGCCGGATTCGCCGCTGACCGATGCGCCGAACCTGCTGGTGATGCCGAACATCGACGCCGCCAACATTTCCTACAACCTGCTGAAAATGAGTTCCGGCCACGGCATCGCCATTGGTCCGGTGCTGCTCGGCTGCGCCAAGCCGGTGCACATCCTGACGCCGTCGGCGACGGTGCGCCGGATCGTCAACATGGCGGCCTTGTGCGTGGTGGACGCGGTGGCCGAACGCTAGGGTTTTCAGCAAGGCTGCCGGCACCAATCCGCCGCCCGCTTCCGCAAGGAGCGGGCGGTTTTTTTCGGGGATGCTTCGGTGTCTCCGGCAAGTGCAGTCAAGCCCTCGCATCCGGCAAATGGAGTGAAACCGGGGTCAGAGATTTTTTTCGCGGGTTCGTCGCGAAAATTTCTCTGACCCCGCTTTCACGGCTTATTGGATACGAACTGCAAAACTCCGTGTGCGCGACGGTTTCACGTACCAGTCCGTGAAAGCAGGGTCAGTGTAATTTTCGCGAAAGGCCGCGAAAAAAAACACTGACCCTGGTTTCACTGCGCTGTCGCTTGGCGGGAAGGTTGA